>Ga0116224_10000516_pt1 | contig 30482 bp, 33 predicted proteins | sample Sb_taG_9_FD_89699 | JGI IMG/M metagenome (GOLD analysis project Ga0116224, IMG submission 89699) | Peat soil microbial communities from Weissenstadt, Germany - Sb_50d_b_LC metaG | ecosystem: Environmental > Terrestrial > Soil > Wetlands > Peat | place: Germany: Weissenstadt | collected 2010-09-21 | reverse complement strand
TAGGCGGGCACGCTTCCGCTTCTTCTTCGCGTTCGACCATTCGGGCGCGATCGAGGGGACTCCGCCGGTGCCGGGCATCGTTGCGTCCATCAGCGCTGCCTGCGTCTCGTACCAGTGCTCGTCTGGCTCGCCGGGGTACTCGTCGTCAAACGCTTCAAAATCGGCGAGCTTCCGCTTCACGCCCTCATCAGCGTTCAACCGCTCTATCACCCATTGCCCCATCAGGGCCGAGGGTGCGACTCCCTCCTCCGCAGCCCGATGGCGGAGTTGCTCCAGCCTGCCGACCGGAATCTGCACGCTGCAAACCTGCGCGGGATCCTTCGGGCGGATGTCTCGGCACGTAGGTCGGTCCCAGGTCATCTTCGTCCCGAAGCTGCTCTGCCGCCTCAGCCTCAGCGCCGAGAAGATCAGCGGTATTCTCCCTGATCGGCCTGTCCCTCTTCCCTCGTCGTCTGCCTCGTCCTCACCCTCTGCGTCATAGCCGACCTCATGCGCTGCATATCCGCGCAGGTCTCGTCCCCCGGTAGCCCATGCCGTTACCCCGAACCACACGCCAGCCGGAGGGTGCTCTGCCGCGATCAGAATCACCGTCAGCACCCGACCCGCCGCCTCCGAGCGGCCGACGACCCGGATGCCTCCTCGTGTCGTGCTGGCAGGATCAAGGCTCGGGCGGGAAACTGAATGTAGCGGAGATCACCGCCAGCCAAGGGCATCACTTCGGCGCTGCCGGGAGCGTTGCTCGCCCGCGATGGCACCCGAACTGGCAGATCGGTGACGTCCGCCGCTCAACCTTTTGGCGCGCACGATCGTGTAACTACCGTGGGCTGACTTTAGAGGACTCGATGACCCCAGGTGATCACAGCGACGTCTTAGACACTCAGGACGTCGACGGCTCCTTTGAGGATTTCGTCAAAGGTTCCTCTATGCGTCTGTTCACGATGGCGCTCCTGCTAACCGGCTATCAGCGGGCAGAGGCGGAGGACCTGTTGCAGGGGGTTCTTGAACGGACCTACCGGCGCTGGCGCCGGATAAGCCTCCGAGGTGACCCCGAGCCCTACGTGCGCCAAATGTTGATCAATGCCTCGGTTGACAGGTGGCGGTTGCTCCGACGGCGATCAGACGAACCTCTCTTTGTTGTTCGCGCCCAGTCGACAACCGGTGATCAAGCAGCCGAGATCGCCGAGCGGGACCAGTTGCTGCGGGCATTGGCGACCCTGCCCGCGGGCCAGCGGGCAGTGCTGGGTTTGCGTTACCTCTGCGATCTGTCTGAAGCGCAGACGGCCGCAGTCCTGGCTTGCAGTGTCGGCTCGGTAAAGAGCCAGAGCTCACGTGCGCTCGCCCGACTGCGGCAGATCGTCGAGCCAACCAGTGAGTCGAGCGGGCAGACCTCGGCAGCAGAGAGGCTTGAATCCTCATGAGTGATTTCGAGCGCAAGGTGCGTGACGCAATTATCAGCGCGGCCGAGGGGCCGCCCCCTGGGCTGATCGAGGCAGTCCGCCGGAGGCACCGACGCCACGTCAGGCGGGCGGTCGCTGGATATGTTGGGGCAGTAGCGGCCATCGCAATCGCCATTGTGCCCGTATTGGACTCGCTGCATGGAGGCCAGCGATCGCCGAGCTTGGCGAGGCCTGGCCGCTCCGTGTCTTCCGCGGCGCCTACTTCGGGTCCGAGTGCGGCTCCTGGCACTGTCTTGGCCGGGTGCGATAAGGCTAATGTCGGCCAGGTCGCATCGAGTAACCTCGCACCTGACTGGCGCGGAGCGGCGACTAAGGCAGGGCCGCTTTCGTTCGTTGACGTCGGTGGGCACAGCACCATCAGCGGAAGCAAGAACACCGGTCAGAAGGCTGTGCTGTACGCCATGGCCGCAGTCATCACCGGCGTCACGCCGGGCGCAACGGTCGTGGTAAGAGTCGCCCAAGCGGGCCAAGGCCATCTCCGGTTTCTGTACGGGCCAGCTGACTCCCTGAATGCCGGCACGGTGTACACAATGGCCAGCGGAGAGTCTGGCGTTACCTTCGTCATGTGCCCGCAGGGCGGCGTAGCGAGCGCAGCCCAACCAATCACCGACTATTACGGGGGTGTACTCGTCGATGGCGCACGCTGCGTGCCCGTCGACGTGTGGCCGCCCCAAGAGACCAAGGCGATCAGGATCAACCTCGGTGCATGCCACTAGCTCTTCCGAGGGGCTGGCAAGCCTTGACACGCTTTCGGCCAATTAGTTGGGAAGGTTTTCAGCGCTAGTAATCTCTGCAGGCAGCGGTCAGCAACGAGCCAGTACATGACGTGCGGATTAATTAAAGCCATACTTAGTCTCAGAACCGTTCAAAGCAGATCACGCTAACGGCGCCGGCGATAGCCAGCAGGCCGTATCCATCGAACATTCGCCAGTACATGGCCTTAAGAACCGCTTGCATATAGTCGGAAGCCTCGATCAAGCGCACGTCGCGCAGGAGCGCGAGCGCCCGGCCCGTGGCATGCGCGATCCCGATCGCAGCTGCCAGGAACACTCCCGCCTCCAGGTTGCCGACCGCAGCCACGGCGAGCAGCAGGAACCCGAATCCTGCATAAGGATTGCGGGTCGCAAAGCCGGGTCCCAGCAGCGCTCCCCAGACCCACATTCGCCGCCGCGGCGATACGCCTCGCACCCAGGCAGACGGGACCTGCCAGCGGCTGCCAGGAGCCGCCGGCCAGACACGGCCAGCGGCCTCGATGATCCCATAGAACGTCCCGTAAAGGACGATCAGGATCAGGGAAGCTGTGCTCAGGGGCACAATATTAACGAGTATCCCGAACAGCATCCATATGCTGACGGCCGGCACGATGTAATGGGTAAGCAGCGACAGGAGCCTTGCGAGCCTCCCGACCGGGAGGGCGGTGGCCAGAGAGGCCGCCGAATTCGCGCCTCAAGGAGAATAGGACTTGGAGTAGCCGTTCGCGAGTGCAATAAATACGGCCAGACCGCCAACTGCCACCACTCGGTCCCCTACCCGCCAGCCGATCACGATGCCAATCACCACGCAGGCTACCGCGAGAGCTACCCGAACCGCCGATATCGCAAATGCCCGCTGGCGCTCCCCTATCAGCGGCTCGCGAATGAAAATCATCCGCATGTCAGTCTGCTCCGCTAACCTCTGCCAGGTATAGGCCCTGCTGACGCATCTCGGCGCGGACTTCTGCAATGGTCTGGCAGTTGCAGCAGATGCATGCGCTCGGGCAGGTGCACCACGTGTCGCAGGCAGCCTCATCGATGGGACTGCTCACGCAGTCGTAGCAGAGGGTATAGCCCAAACCGTGCCCGAGATTATTAGCGGACTCCCAGATCCCACCAAGCCACTCGCACCAGTACCCTTGGTTGTTAGCACTCCCACCGCCGACTCCGCCCTTGCTCGGAGGCGTTCCGCAGAGCGAACTTTGTTTGCAGAGCTCATACCCGCTTGGGCACCCCTGCGGATACGGGCAGCCGCTGCAGTATTTCGTGGGTCCGCATCCAGGGCTATACGGGTACGCCGCTGCCGGGCTCTCGCCGCTCGCGATAGCGGCCAGGCCGGCCACGCTGCTCACTATGCCTGCTCGAAGCGCATTCCTGCGGGTGAGTCGGCGGTTGACGCGCTCAGCGATAGTACCGACACGGGAATCCAGATTCGTCCCAACGTCTTTCCATGTCATTGCTTCATTCACCTCTGATTCCGGTTGGGTGGCTGTCCCTCGTGCTTGCGCCTGATTTCTCTGTCGATGCCTCGGCGACGCTAATTACTGGAAGCATCGAATCGGGAACAGGCAAGTGGCACTTCTGAATGAATGAACGGACGCCGGAGATATCATTCACAGGCCCAGCAGCCTGAATGATCCCCGATGCATTGATCGCGATCAGTAGTGGAGTTGCCACCGCGCCGTAGGCATCTACCGTCGCTCGCGACATGATCCGGCCAATCTCCTGGCGCGTCGACTTAAAGGCATCTGAGATCTGAATGTACTTAGGCGGGTCAGACATCAGCAGCAGAACTCGCAATCCAGTCAGCTCGCCTATATCATCTGCGGTGTTGATGGCCGTGACGAGCTTTTCGCATCCCAGGCAGCTGGGCTCCACAAAGGCGACGATGGTCGGCTGAACGCCAGGAACGAAATAACCTGGCGCGTCATCGCTAAGCCCCACGTACTCGATGGCAGCTGCCTTGGTCCCGACCGGAGGCCCATGATCAGTCTTCGGTTGTTGCTGGCCGAAGACTTTTGCGAGCTGCCGATACATAATGATCACGAGCAGACTGAGGGCCAGGAGTAGTGCCCACTGGGCGATAAGAAGAAAAGCGGGTATCCTCATCGGGCCGTCAACCTCGACTCTGTTGCACGCGTCGTGCCGATTGAGCTGGCGGCTGTGAAGGCAGCGAGGCTCAGCATGATCGCGCCTATGGCAAGGGCGGTACGTTCAGGCGCGTCGATACGGATCGCAGCCGTCGGCGCGCCAGGAATAGCCACAGCCGCTATAGCCGCTATAGCCGCGCTGCGCGCGATGCCTCGCGCGTCGAATCTCCGCTGTGACAGGGCACCAAAGCAGCGGCACGAGCGGCCTCGATGGAGTGCATAGCCCAGCGAAGCGATCGCGAGAAAAAGCAAGGTGACCGCGAAGATCACCAGGTTCAGCCATCGTACGGACGGCGACGACAAACTGAGGGCACCCAGCATGAGTTCGGTGACGGCGGCGCCGACGGCGAAGCAACGGGTAAGTAATCTAGGAAGCCGCCAGGGCATGAATAGTCGCGTTGTCGCCGCAAACCCTGATATGTCAGCGAGCTTCGCACCGCCGGCGATGAGCAGCGTTGCCGCGACTGCCGCTTTTGCCCCCAGCAGGATCAGGGTTTCCACGCATCCACGCCCTGCTCAGGCAACACGCGCTGACTGGAGCTATTAGGGGACAGCGCATCTGGCGAATCAAGTGGCAGTTTGGCAAGCTGATATAGCCTACTAACCTGCCAGTCGTAGTTGACGAGGCTGGAAGCTCGTACTCGCCCAGTGGAGTCCACAAACATCAGCCAGGGCCCGACCCTGACGTTATAGCGGCCATACAGCGACGCTGACCCAGTTAAGACCGGAATTGAGCCAAGGCCGAGCATTTCAAACATCGGTTTGGCAATCTCGTTCGGGCCCCTGAGCAACAGAACGATCTCCAGGTCCGTTGCCTCGTCGGCTAATCTTTGCAGCCCATCGACGACAGACGGAAAAGACTTGAGCGAGTGGCTTGCGAACACGACGAGCTGCAACGGCGCCTGCGGAGGAGATCGATGGATGGACCCCGAGGAGTCGGCTAGCACCCACCTCGGTGCACGATGTCCAGCGCGCATGCCGTCGCGCTCGACCGCTCCGCTGCCGCCCATCTCGACATGCGAGATCGCCAGGACTGCGAACACACAGGCCAACCACATCAACAGGGACAGTACTAAGAAACTTAGCGAAAACGCCACATATGTCGTCTAACACATCCGAAGGCGGTGCGCAAGGGCTTCCGTGAGGCAACTATTCACCCTGTGAGCGCTGAGTGATGGTGATCTTGATCATCGGCCGGGTCATGGCGGCGCGACGGCCGGCGGTGGCGCGCCCGCGGCGCGCCGGTCATGGCGCCGCGCAGGACGGCCGTGATGTCCTGGCCTGCGCCGACGGCACCCGAAGAAGATGCTGCCAGGGGCACCCGGGACCGGTTGCTGGCGACGGTCAGACGGCCCGGGACCACCTGGTGGTGACCTGGCTGTCAACGCTGCGATCGACGGGCGGCGGGCCCTGCGGCAGAGGCAGGAACAGCCGTTCAATGCGGCCGCAGTCGGCCTGACCCTCCAGGACGCCACTGCCCTCGTCGACCACCGCGACCTTCTGCTGCGGGCGCTTTCAAGCCTGCCGCCGAAGCAGCGCATCCTCGCGGCCCACGACGCACGCCAGGCCTGCAACGACCAGCGAGCCGCCGCAGGCCTGCCGCCGAAAACCCGCCGCCGGCGCCGCAGGACACTCGCCAGCCTCGCAGCCGCCCCGCCATAACCGGGCAGCAATTCTCGCGCGCGCAGCCACCCGCAGCGCTGATCACCGTCACACCCCGGCCCTCCGCAGCCCCGGCATCGGCACAACCAGGCAAAACAGCCTCGCCAGCGACCGGCCCAGCGCTACCAGCCACCACCCAAGGCCGACAGCCCAGGCACGCAAACTGTCCGAGCCAAACGTGAAGATAGTGTCAGATGAAACGTGAAGACCTCGGAGCTCCCGCGATAGGACTCGAACCTATAACCTGCCGGTTAACAGCCGGACGCTCTGCCAATTGAGCTACGCGGGATCGCACCACAGCCAGCTACGCCGGGCTCGACATGGTCAGCCCGATGATCACATGCTGCGGGGACAAGGTTAGCGCACGCGCGCAGATGCGCGCGCCGCTGTCAGCGCTCGCGGCCGACCGCGGGCGCATAACAATCTGATTGCTGGGCATGAGGGGAAGGTCAGCGCTGCGCAACAAGAGTGGCAGGTCAGCTTGGGGTATCTCGCAGCGTGCTTTGATCTTCGGGGAGAGTGCCCAGATGCGTCTCTACAGATTCACCCTCGTGTCCGGCCTAGCGATCGGCTACGTCCTCGGCGCCCAAGCGGGCCGGGAGCGCTATGAGCAGATGCGGAAGATGGTCCGCTCGGTTGCCGACAGTCCCGCCGTCCAGCAGGCGGCCGGTGCGCTGCACGCCCAGGCCACCGGAACGATGAAATCCACCTGGAACATGGCGGCCGCTGGAGCCCGCAAGGGCGTTTCCAGGGTCCGCGGGCAGCAAGCGGATCCCGGCCAGGCGGACGTCCCGTCCGGCACGATGTCAGGCAATGGCTCCGCACCAAGGCGGGCGCGTGACAACCAGCACCCTTTCGTACCGGTGAACGGTGATTTTGGCGATCATGACCTGATCTAGCCGACCGCGGGAATCCAAACTTCAGACCAGATACTCGCGGAGCATCTGGGCGCGTCCAGGGTGCCGCAGCTTCACCAGGGTCTTGGACTCGATCTGCCTGATCCGCTCTCTGGTGACGCCGAAGTCCCTGCCGACCTCCTCCAGTGTCCGGGGATGGCCGTCGATCAGGCCGAAGCGCAGCTGGATGATCCGCTGCTCGCGTGGTGAGAGCGTATCGAGAACCTGCTCAAGCTGGTCCTGCAGCATGATGAAGGCGGCGGCCTCCATCGGCACCACCGCGTCGGCGTCCTCGATGAAATCCCCGAGGTCAGAGTCCTCCTCACCGATCGGTGCCTGGAGTGAGACCGGCTCCTGGGCGATCCGCTGGATCTCGGCGACCCGGTCAGCTGGCAGGCCCATCTCCGCCGCGACCTCAGCCGGGGTGGGCTCGCGACCAAGGTCCTGGTGCAGCTGGCGCTGGATCCTGGCCATCTTGTTGATCGTCTCCACCATGTGCACCGGGATTCTGATCGTGCGAGCCTGGTCGGCGATCGCCCGGGTGATCGCCTGCCTGATCCACCAGGTGGCGTAGGTGGAGAACTTGTAGCCCTTGGCGTAATCGAACTTCTCTACGGCCCGGATCAGGCCCAGATTGCCCTCCTGGATCAGATCAAGGAAGACCATGCCGCGGCCGATGTACCGCTTGGCGATCGACACCACCAGCCTCAGGTTGGCTTCGATCAGCCGCTGCCTGGCCTGAGTCCCCTCGGCTGCGAGAATCGCCAGCTCGGTGACGTTCGCGCCGTCTCCGACCGACCGCTCATAACCGCCGGCCAGCATCTCCTGCGCGAACAGGCCTGCTTCGATCGCTTTCGCGAGCTCCACCTCATCGTGCGCCGTCAGCAGCGGCACCTTGCCGATCTCGCGGAGGTAGATCCGGACAAGGTCACTGGTTCCGGTTCGGCGAGCAGGCTCCGTCCCATCGCCGCGACGCAGCTCGTCCGGGTCTTCGGTGCCTGTCTCCACGATCTCGATGCCGTCCTCGGCGAGCAGGCGGAGGACGTCATCAATCGCGTCCGGCATCAGGTCACAGCGCTCGAACGCTGCGTTAAGGTCAGCCAGCGCGATTGTCCCACTCTCCCGAGCTCGCGAGAGGAGCTCGATGACCTGATCTGCCGGGGGAGCAAGCGCAGGAGTCATGGACAACAGTCTGCGACAGCTGCGGAAACCTGCGGGGTTCGAATAATGTCACCGCCAAGCTAGTGGCGCATGGCCTGTAGGCGTGCACTGCGAACCTGCCTTACGCCCCGCCAGCCCGCTCAACTAGTAGCTTGCGCCGCTGTTCAAGGGCAACCAGATCACCGAACATGCGGTTGTAGGCGGTCTGTTCAGTGACCGGGTTCATCCGCTGCAGCCGCGACTTGACCACGGCGATCTGCCTGGAAACCGCAAGCTCCTCGATCCGCGCCAAGACGTCGTCGGCGTACCGGACGTCAGGTTCTCCGTCGACTCCTGGTGCCTCAACGGACTCCACCGCAAGCCTGGTCAGGAAGGTACGTGCGGCGTCATTCGGGGCGGCAGCGAGCAGCCGATCAACCCAGTCACGTACTGGTCCCGCGGTCGCGACTCCGCCGCAGCCGCCGATCAGCTCCCGGACCGCGCGGTGCGCGGGGTCGGTGAAGGCGTCAGCGCCGAGGGCATCGAACGCCGGACCGAACAGCGCGGGACGCTGGATGGCCAGCTTGAGCACCTGTCGTTCGAGGTTGATCACCGGATCGCGGGGGTCGTATCGCGGTAGCTCAGCGCGGTTGCCCGCACCGGGCAGGCCCGCGCTTACCTCGCCCGAACTCTGGTCACCCTGGTGCCCAGAGTCGCTGCCACCTGCACCGGCGGCAACTCCGCTTCGCTGACCGGTCCTGTCCCTGGCCAGTTCCTGCCGAGCCGAACCAGCGTGCCGGTCGCCGCCAGACCTGCTGCCGGCCGACCCCCGCGTCGCACCGACCCGACCCAGATCACCGGTGCTCCCTCCGGTACCGCGCGAGCGGCTCGGTATGTGCTCGGCAATCCGGTGGATCACCAGCTGCTGGTCAAGCAGGCCGATCCAGCGATCAAGATTCGCCGCATAGATCTTGCGCAGCGCCGGGTCCTTGATCCTGGCCACGATCGGAGCGGCGGCATCCAGTGCGGCGAGCTTGCCTTCCGAGGTGTCCAGGTCGAATTCGCCAAGCACGCTGCGCACCGAGAACTCGTACAACGGCACCCGGCTCGCCACCAGGTCTTTCACCGCCGCGTCGCCTTCCTTGAGCCGCAGGTCACACGGATCAAGACCATCTGGCTGCACAGCCACGTACGTCTGGGTGACGAACCTTTCCTCCATCTCGAACGCGCGCAGCGCAGCGCGTCGGCCGGGCGTATCACCGTCGAAGGTGAAGATGAACTCGCAGGGGACCCGGTCGGTGTCCATCAGCAGCCGCCGCAGGATCTTGATGTGCTCAGCGCCGAATGAAGTCCCGCTCGTCGCAACCGCTGTGGTGACTCCGGCCAGATGGCAGGCCATCACGTCGGTATAGCCCTCGACGATCACGACCTGCCTGCGCTGGGCGATGTCGCGCTTGGCCAGGTCGGCCCCGTACAGCACCGAGCTCTTGTGGAAGATCGGCGTCTCCGGGGTGTTCAGGTACTTGGGACCGTTGTCGTCGGCGGCCAGCTTCCTGGCGCCGAACGCGATCACGTCGCCGGTCAGATCCCTGATCGGCCAGATCAGCCTGCCGCGGAACTTGTCCACCAGCCCGCGCCTACCCTGGCCCGCTAGTCCGCCGGCCAGCAGTTCGGTGTCGGTGAATCCCCGGCCGCGCAGGTGCCTGGTCACCGCCTCCCAGTCGTCGGGCGCGTAGCCGACCCCGAATCGCTGCGCATCGGCCAGCTCGAACCCGCGCGACGACAGGAACGCGCGAGCGGCACCGGCCTCGGCCCCGGTCAGTTGTTCCGCGTAATAGTCCGCCGCAGCTCGGTGCGCCTCGATCAGCCTGCGGCGCTGTGACTGCTCCTGCCCGGGAACGTGACCGCCCTGCTCGTAGCGCAGCTCGATGCCAGCCCTGGCCGCAAGGCGCTCGACCGCCTCAGTGAAGCCAAGGTTGTCGATCTTGCGCACGAACTTGATGACGTCCCCGCCCTCGGCGCAAGAGAAGCAGTACCACAGGCCGCGCGCCGGGGTGACATTGAAGGAGGGGGTCTTCTCCTCGTGGAACGGGCACAGACCCTTGAGCGATCCACCGCCCGCATTGCGCAGCTGCAGGTACTCCCCCACGACCTCCTGGACTGGCGAACGGTTACGGACGAGTTCGATGTCCTCGTCCCGAATCCGGCCTGCCACCCGCACCTCCGCTCCAAGCAACCTTCTGAGCCCAGACGGTCCTGCCCGGATCGGGCGAGTCCGGACGCGGCGAGTCTAGCCCCGGGCGGCTCCGGCGGGCGCTGGTAATGTCCGCGGCGTGGCCAGCTTTCTTGTGCTCTGGGACGTCGACTTCACCCTAGTAAATGCCTCTGGCATCGGCCGACACCTCTACCGGCTCGCATTCGCCGAGCTGTACAGCCGGGAACTGCCAGAGCAGGCCGATGCGGCCAACATGGCCGGGCGGACCGACCGGGCCATCGCACTTGACGTTCTGGCGCTGGCCGGCGTGCCTGACCCGCGCGGTGAGGTCAGCTTCTTCGAGGCTGCCCTGGCCAGTCTCGCTCCCGGTCTCGGTGACCTGGTCAGGACAACGGCCAAAGCCCTGCCTGGCGCCGCGGCCGCGCTCGCCGCGCTGGCCGCCCTCGGCAGTACCGACGGCGGTACTTGGCCCGACGACCACCGACGCGACGACCACGGGCCCGACCACCACACGCACGACGACCACCGGCCCGACCACCACACGCACGACCGCCACCGGCCCGACGGCGTGGCACGGCAGTCCTTGCTGACCGGCAACGTCAGGCCGCTGGCCGAGGTCAAGCTGGCGCCGCTTGGCCTGACCAAGTACCTGGATCTGAACGTGGGCGCTTACGGGAACGAGAGCGAAGTCCGGGCGGAACTCGTGCATCTCGCACGGAAGCGAGCCGCACTGGCCTATCGGCAGGAGTTCGACGGCCAGGCCACGATCGTCATCGGCGACACCCCCCTCGATATCGGGGCCGCCCTCACCACCGGTGCCCGTGCGGTTGCCGTGGCTACCGGGCACTTCACGACCAACGAACTCGCCGGATCTGGCGCCCACGCCGTGCTGCCCGACCTGACCGACACCGAAGCCGTCCTCGATGCCGTGCTGACCCGCTGAGAATGACGCGGTTCTTTCAGTAAGCCCTCCTGAAAGAACCGCGCGATCATGGTCGGCGCTGCCCCGGAGCGGGCATTCTAGCCCGCTCGACCGACGGTGGCGGCGGTCGTCCACAGTCGTCACCGCGGTCCGTGGCTCCATGCACAATGAGCGGTTACCGGGTCACTGCGCAGCTCGGATCGAGCGAGTCTGCACGGATGAGGATCCAAATACCCAGCGACTGCGAGGAACTACTTGACCAGCAGCGTGGCGTTCTGGCTCGGTGGCAGGCATCGACCTGCGGGCTCGACCCGTCGACCATCGACGTGATGCTGCGTAGCGACCGATGGCAGACGCTGTACCGCGGCGTCTACGCCGCATTCACCGGTGAGCCCTCACGGGAGAGCCTGCTCTGGGCTGCGGTCCGCAGATGCGGGCCGACTGCGGCGCTCAGTTACCACAGCGCCGCCGAGGTCGACAAACTGGCTGACCGGCCTGCCGTGCTGCTGCACGTGACGGTCGCTGCCGGCCGGGAGGTCATCATCCCCGAAGCCGAGCGCCACGGGAGCGCTCCGCGCATCGTGGTCCACCGGTCGCGGCGCGTCGAATCAGCTAGGCACCCGACCCGGATGCCGCCGCGGACCCGGATCGAAGAGACCACGCTCGATCTCACCCAGGTAGCGGCCAGTCTGGACGAGGCCGTCGGGTGGCTCAGCAGAGCCTGCGGTCGGCGCCTGACGAGGGCTGACCTGCTTGCGAGCGCGATGGAGCACCGCCGCAAGCTGCGCTGGCGCGCCGAGCTGTCAGGAGCGCTTGACGAGATCTCCGATGGAGTGCACTCAACCCTGGAGTTCCGGTACGTCCGCGATGTCGAGCGGGCACACGGCCTGCCCGCCGCGAAGCGGCAGGCGCTGGTGACCACCGGCACCCGATCCCGCTACCTGGATAATCTGTACGCCGAATTCGGTCTCGCCGTCGAACTCGATGGCCGCGCAGCTCATCCCGCCGAGGCCCGTTGGCAGGACATTCACCGGGACAACGCGCTGTCCCGCACCGGCCTTATCATCCTCCACTATAGCTGGACGGACGTGACAATTCGGGCATGCCAGACTGCGTGGGAGATCGCCGACGTCCTCCGAAGCCGAGGTTGGACCGGCCACCCGGCCCGCTGCAGCCATTGCTTCGGTGATCACGCGGTTCTTTCAGGACGGGTTCCTGAAAGAACCGCGTGATCACGAGGGGCGGGTTAGCTGCACAGCCTGGCATGCCAGGCGAGCGCGGAGGTGTCGGTCAGCGCCGCGACCTGGTCAACCACGACCCGCAGCCGGGCCGCGTCCGACCCGGCCGCCTCGAATGCGGGCCGGAACATCGGATCCAGCGCATCAGGCGCGCCCGCGACCAGCGCCGCCGCCAGCTCAGTCAGCATCTCGCGCTCCCGGGCCTGGGCCGCGGCCGCGCCATCCCTGCGCATCACATAATGGGCAGTCACGCCCTTGAGCAACGCGCATTCCAGCCGCTGCCGCCGGGGGACCTGAAGATCAGCGGCATAACGGGTCAGCGGTGGACTCCCTGCTGACAAGGTGGCCCGTTGCGCCGCGTCGCAGAACCGGCCGATCAGCTCGCTGGTCAGGTTCTTCACCGCCGCAGCCGTGTCCGGCCCGCCGTCGAACCGCTCCGGCCAGCAGCGCAGCCGCAGCAGCCTAGCGAAGACCTCGGCGAGCTCGTCAATGGTGGCCCAGCCGGGCGGGCAGTAGTCGGTCTGGGTCAGCTCAGCTACCGCTCGGCGTTCGGCCGGATCGCGGAGCTTGTCGATCGTGATCAGACCGCTATGCAGTCCGTCCTCAAGGTCGTGCACGGAATAGGCCACGTCGTCGGCCCAGTCCATGACCTGGGCCTCTAGACTCGCCCGGCCGGCCGGAGCGCCGTCGCGGATCCAGCCGAACACCTCGACGTCGTCGTTGTAGGCGCCATATTTTGATCCGGCCGGACTCCCAGCCTCGTCAGTCCCGCTCGCCACTCCAGCTCCGCCAGAGGTTTCAGTCCGGTCAGTCCCACCAGTCCCGCCACCGACTCCAGCCCCGCCACCGACTCCAGCCCTGCCACCGACTCCAGCCCTGCCAGCCGCACCAGCGCCGTCAGCCGCACCAGCGCCGTCAGCCGCACCAGTCCCGCCAGCCGCGCCCGGATTGGCCGCCGCACAGGTCTGCGACGCGAGCCATGGGTACTTCAGCGTCGCGTCCAGGGTGGCCCTGGTCAGGTTCAGCCCAGCGCCGGGAATCTTGGCTTCCAGCCGGGTGAGCAGCCGCAGGCTCTGCGCGTTGCCCTCGAAACCGCCGCAGCTCGCAGCGATCTGCGCCAGGGCAGACTCGCCGTTGTGGCCGAACGGAGGGTGGCCCAGATCATGTGCCAGGCATGCCGCGTCGACCAGGTCTGGATCACAGCCAAGTTCCGCGCCAAGCTCGCGGCCGACCTGAGCACACTCCAGCGAGTGCGTCAGCCTGGTCCGCGGGAAGTCGGCCGTGCCTACCTCCACCACCTGGGTCTTGGCCGCGAGCCGACGCAACGCCGAGCTGTGCAGTACCCGGGCGCGGTCCCGCTGGAACGGGCCGCGGTGCGGGCTGTGCGCGCGCTTGGCCGGCTCGGCCGCGAACCGGACCGTCGCGTGGCTGTCGTAGCCAGCGGTCACCTGCTGTCGCTGCCTCCGGTCGTCTCAAGAACCACGGCACGGCCGGCCTCTAGCCTGGCGACGGGAACCCGGAACGGCGAGCAGGACACGTAGTCCAGTCCGGCGGCGTGGAAGAAGAGCACCGATTCCGGATCGCCGCCATGCTCGCCACAGACCCCGATCTTCAGGTCGGGACGGGTGGCCCTGCCCTCCTCCACCGCGATCTTGACCAGCCGACCTATGCCGCCGACGTCCAGCGTCTCGAATGGGGAGACGCCGAACACGCCAAGCTCCATGTAGCGGCTGAAGAAGGCGGCCTCGACGTCGTCGCGGGAGAACCCCCAGCCCATCTGGGTGAGGTCGTTCGTACCGAAGGAGAAGAACTCCGCGCTGCGCGCCACATCGCCTGCCGTCAGCGCGGCGCGCGGCACCTCGATCATGGTCCCGATCGGGGTGTGCACACTGGTGCCGGTCTCCGCCGCTACCTCGGCGAGCATCTGCTCGATACGCTCGCGAGCGATCTCCATCTCCTGCACCGCCGCGACCAGCGGGACCATGATCTCCGGTCGCGGATCGCCGCCCGCCTTCTTGCGCTGAGCTGCCGCGTTAGCGATCGCCCGCACCTGCATGTCGAGCAGTCCAGGGACGACCAGGTCGAGCCTGACCCCGCGCAGGCCAAGCATCGGGTTCTCCTCGTGCAGCCGGCGCACCGCGTCAAGCAGCCGACGATCGCTCTCGGTGGCACTGTCGCCGGCCAGCGCGACCTTGACCGACATCTCGGTCAGGTCCGGCAGGAACTCATGCAGCGGCGGGTCGATCAGCCGGATGGTCACCGGCAGGCCGTCCATCGCCTCCAGGATCTCCACGAAGTCGCCGCGCTGCAGCGGCTCGAGCGCGTCAAGCGCGGACTGCCTGGTCGCGTCGTCCTCGGCCAGGATCAGCCGCTCGACAAGCTGGCGCCGCTCGCCAAGGAACATGTGCTCGGTGCGGGTCAGTCCGACGCCGCTGGCGCCGAACCGCCGGGCACGGGCGCAGTCCGGGCCGGTGTCAGCATTGGCATGCACGCCGAGGCGGCGCCTGGCGTCGGCGTGGGTCATCAGCGTGTGCACCGCCTTGACCACGTCATCGGCGTCTGGGGCAAGCCCTTCTTCGAAGTAGCCAACCACCGCGGAGTCCACGACAGGCATCTCGCCCTGGTAGACGGCACCGGAGGTGCCATCGATGGAGAGGGTGTCGCCCTCGGCGACGACAACGCCACCTGGCGCGGTGAACCGCCGGCCGACAAGGTCGACCTCCAGTTCCTCGGCCCCGCACACCGCCGTCTTGCCCATGCCGCGGGCGACAACCGCGGCGTGGCTGGTCTTGCCGCCTCGGCTGGTCAGTATGCCGCGCGCGGCGATCATGCCGTGCAGGTCGTCGGGATTGGTCTCACGGCGAACCAGGATGACGTCCTCGCCCGCTGCTGCCAGTTCCACCGCGCGACCCGAGTCGAAGACGGCCTTGCCGACCGCCGCACCCGGCGACGCGCTGACGCCGGTCGTGATCCTTGTCCCGCCCGCATTCTCGTCAAATCGGGGGAACATCAGCTGAGCAAGCTGCGCGCCGGATACCCGGCGCAGCGCCTCGTCCATGTCGATCAGCCCCTGATCGACGAGCTGGACCGCAATCCGGAAGGCGGCCGCGGCGGTCCGCTTGCCGACCCTGGTCTGGAGCATCCAGAGCTTGCCGCGCTCGATCGTGAACTCGATGTCGCACAGGTCCTTGTAGTGGTTCTCCAGCGTCTGCATGATCTGCATCAGCTCGCTATAGGACTTGGCGTCGATCTGCTCGAGATCCTGCAGTGGCACGGTGTTGCGAATTCCGGCCACGACATCCTCGCCCTGCGCGTTCTGCAGGTAGTCGCCGTAGACACCCTGGTGGCCGGTGCTCGGGTCGCGGGTGAAGGCGACGCCGGTACCAGAGTCCAGGCCCAGATTGCCGAAGACCATCGCCACCACGCTGACCGCGGTACCCAGGTCGGCGGGGATCCGCTCCTGACGCCGATACAGGATCGCCCGGTCGGAGTTCCAGGAGTCAAAAACGGCGTTGATGGCCAGGTCAAGCTGCTCGCGCGGCTGCTGCGGGAAGTCCCGGCCAGTCTGGGTTCTGACGATCTCCTTGTAGGCGCCAACAAGTCCCCGCAGGTCGTCAGCGTCCAGGTCGAGGTCGTTCGTGGTTCCCTTGACCTTCTTGGCTGCGTCGATCGCGTGCTCGAACTCGCTGCCGTCGATCCCCAGCACGGTCTTGCCGAACATCTGGATCAGGCGGCGGTACGAATCCCAGGCGAACCGGTCGTTGCCGGCCTGCTTGGCCAGGCCGTGCACCGACTCGTCGGACAGCCCGATGTTCAGGACGGTGTCCATCATGCCCGGCATCGAGAACTTGGCCCCGGACCGTACGCTCACCAGCAGCGGATCCTCATGGTCGCCGAGGTGCCTGCCGATCGTCTGCTCAATCTTGCGCAGGTGCACGGCCACCTCGGCGGCTAGACCGTCAGGGACCATCCCGTTCTGCAGGTAGTAACGGCAGGCATCGGTGCTGATCGTGAAGCCCGGCGGCACCGGCAGGCCGATGTTCGTCATCTCGGCCAGGTTGGCTCCCTTGCCGCCGAGCAGGTCCTTCATGTCTTTGTTGCCCTCAGTGAAGTCATAGACAAGCTTCGGCACTGCGGCTCTCCTTGCGATGCCGCTACCCGGCATGACCTGGGCAATAAGCGGCTCAGTGATCGCGGCCTCGCGGCCCTCAAGACGACTCTATCCAGCCCGCAGCCGCCGCAGGCGCCGCAGGCGCCGTTCCGGTGCCAGAGGCGACCATTCTGTCCGTTATGATCCGGCCAGAATTCCGAAGGTCAGGGCGGCCCAGCGCGGCATCAACCTGCCGCAGGTGGCGTCCTACGTGCCAAACTCAGCCATGGACATGCCGAGCGCGACTGTGATCGGACTGCTGCATCCAGGCGAGATGGGCGCCGCCGTGGGCCGGTGCCTGACGAACGCGGGACACGTCGTGCTGTGGGCATCGCAGGGGCGCGGGCCGGAGACGGCCGCGCGGGCACGGGCCGCCGGCCTGGAGGATGCCGGGACACCGGAAGAGATTGCCGAGCGGGCCGACATCATCCTGTCGATTTGCCCGCCGCACGCCGCTCTGGACGTGGCCTGGGCGGTGCAGGGCTTCGGTGGCCTGTTCGTCGACGCGAACGCGATCGCGCCGGCCACCGCCCGCGAGGTGGCCGTAATGGTAGAGGACGGCGGGGCCAGCTACGTCGACGGCGGGATCATCGGAGCGCCGCCCGTGACGGCGGGCAGCACCCGCCTGTATCTCTCCGGTCCGCAGGCCGACGTCATCCGCGGTCTGTTCGAAGGCACTCCCCTGGATGCCCGGATCACGGCGGGCGGCACCTGGTCGGCCTCGGCGGTGAAGATGGCTTACGCGGCCTGGACGAAGGGGACCGCGGCGCTCCTGCTGGCGGCACGTGCTCTGGCCAGAGCCGAGGGAGTGGAAAGCACACTCCTCGAGGAGTGGGCTCTATCCCAGCCCGGGCTGGGCGAACGGTCCGGCGGCGCGGCGCAATCGGCGGTCGCGAAGGGATGGCGCTGGGTGGCCGAGATGGAGGAGATCGCCGCGACAATGGCGGGAGCCGGCCTGCCGGACGGATTCCATCAGGCCGCCGCTGAGATCTTCCGCCGCTCACCGCTGGCCCGGTCAGGAATGGCCGCCGACGCCGCTGTCGATGCCGTCCTCGCAGCGCTGACCGGGGAAGCCGCGCCGGACTAGCGCCGGCGCCGCTGGCAGTCGCGCTACCCTCGTCGACTCGGATCGGCAAGGATGAGCAGGCCACGCAGGCACGCGTCCAGAGTCAGGCCGGCGATAGCAATCGTGATGATCCCGGCGAAGACCAGCGCGGTGTCCAGGTAATCGCCGGCTTGCATGATCAGGAATCCGAGGCCGCTGGTGGCCGCGAGCAGCTCGGTGGCCACAATGCTGCTGCTGATCGCGCAGGAAGACCACCTTGTGGTCGAGGAGGACCTGGCGGATCTGCGCGACGACGTCGTCGCTGAGCGGACCGCCGACGTCGACGCCGGTGATCTCCGCGCCAATGTTGCCGGCCAGGCGACTGACGCCGATCCTGGTCGCTGACGTGACTGTGCTCGTCATGATGGAGCCCTTTCGTTGCTGATCTGACGGGGGGCATGCAGGCCGACATAGGGGCGCCATGCCAGATCAAAGAAGGCATGGCCGACCTGAATCGAAGATGCGTATGGGGAGCTTCAGCAGACGCAGTTACGACATCGTTTGGGGGCGATCGCCGGAACTGGCCGCTGGCCGCTGGCCGCTGGATGCGGGAGGCGCGGCCTCAGCCGGCTGCCGAACAGATCGCGCTGGCGACCATCGCGTAATCGACGTAGCGGCGCTTAACGCTGTGGTGTGGCGTCATGCTCTGAGTCTGGCTGGCCCCATGCTCGGTTGTCAATATTTCCGACCAACATTATCGAGAATTTCGCAGCGATCCAGTATGGACACTATCTTCCCACGTGCAATTATCATATCTGATATGATAACTCTGTGAAGCACGACGGTGATGCCGCGGACGGCCAGCACCCGGCCAAGGGACGGCAACCCGGCCAGTCTCAGGAGGCCCGGTGAATCCCGACATTGACCTGGACGATCGTGATCCAGAGTTCGTCGCCGTGCTTGAGTCAGCGGCCCGCCTCCAGCAGCTGGTCCCCGAAGCGGTCGTCGTTGGCGGCACCGCGGCGGCACTCTACGCGAATCATCGGCTGTCCACCGATCACGATCATGTGGTCGCTGATCTGACCGACCGATTCGAGATGGTGCTTGATGCGGTGGAGGCAGATCGCGGCTGGGCGACCAACAGGCTCGTCCCAGGGAAGGTGATCCTGGGCAACCTGGACGGAATCGAGGCGGGCCTACGGCAGATGATCCGAAGGATCCCGCTGGAGGTAGCCAGCCTTCGACTGCCATCCGGGGCTGAACTGACCGTGCCTACCGAAGAGGAAACGCTACGGATCAAGGCGTTCCTGGTACTGCGCCGCAACCAGACCCGTGACCATCTCGACGTGGCCGCCCTCGCCGCCCACATGGGCGCACAGCGCGCCGCTGCCGTGCTGAATCGGATGGACGACTACTACGCGGACCAGAACGACTCCGAGGACGGGATCGCCACGCAACTGGTCCGGCAACTGAGTGATCCCCGGCCCGCCGATCTGTCGGCCACCCGGCAGCTTGGACAGTACAAGAGGCTGCGCCAACGCTGGACCGACTGGAATGAGATCCGGCGAACGCTCAGCGCTGTCGCAGACCAGATGGCGGGACTGGGCCGATGACCGCGCTGGCCTTCCGGAATGTCGATGTGAGCCCGGATGATCCGGTGCAGACCTGGCCGATCGAGGCTGTGCAGGCCGCGCTGGAGCGCGGTGGCCTGTCGCACTGGCACCGCCTCGCCGCCGCGATCACTGTCGACCCGTGGGGACCGGTCGCCCGCCTCGTCGAGGAGGTGCTCGGCTACAGCCGCCCTTACGGGATCGCCGGAGTCATGGAGCGCACCATCGCCCGGGCACGTGCGACGGCCGAGACCTCCGAGCGAGCTGAGGTCGCCGCCGAGATCGCGGACCTGGTCGAACAGTCCGGGCTCAGCCGGACCGAATTCGCGGCCCGGATCGGCACCTCGGCATCGCGTCTTTCCACCTACGTCTCCGGCAAGGTGATCCCAAGCGCGGCATTGCTGATCCGGATGCGCCGCGTCGCAACCCAGGCTCGCAGTAACAACTAGCCACACTGGGTGCTCGGACGGCGGATGGGTGGCGCCCGGCGTTGTCGCCGCCGGGCGATGCCTGTGCGCTGCCCGAAGCGACCCGCGCTGAGGCATCAGCCGGCCCGGCGTGCGGGTGCTAGCACTGGCTCTGGAGGCGTGACTAGCAGCCAGCGAGCCGTTCGGCCAGATAGGTGATCAGGCCGTCGATGCCGATCCGTTCCTGCTTCATCGAGTCGCGCTCGCGAACCGTGACCGCGTGATCGTTGAGGCTGTCGAAGTCGACCGTCACGCAGTACGGCGTCCCGATCTCGTCCTGGCGGCGGTACCTGCGGCCGATCGCGCCGGCGTCGTCGAAGTCGGCATTCCACTTCTTGCGCACCAGCGCCGCCACGTCACGCGCCTTCGGCGACAGATCGGCGTTCCGCGACAACGGCAGCACGGCGACCTTCACCGGCGCGAGCCGGTAGTCCAGCCGCAGCACGGTCCGCTTCTCCATGTTGCCCTTGGCGTCCGGTGCCTCGTCCTCGCTGTAGGCGTCAAGCAGGTGCACGAGCAGGGTCCGGTCCACGCCGAGCGCGGGCTCGACGACATAGGGGACGTACCTCTCGCCCGACTCCGGGTCGAGGTACCTCATGTCCTGGCCTGAGGCCTTCCCGTGGGTGGTGAGATCGAAGTCGGTGCGGTTCGCGATCCCCTCAAGCTCACCCCACACGGTGCCAGGGAAGTCGAACTTGTACTCGATGTCTACAGTGCGAGTGGAGTAGTGCGAGAGCTTGTCGGGCGGGTGCTCGCGCAGGCGCAGGTTCTCCCGGCTCACCCCGAGGCCGACGTGCCACCCGAGCCGGTCGTCGATCCAGCGCTGATGCCACTCCGCATCAGTACCTGGCCGGATGAAGAATTCCATCTCCATCTGCTCGAACTCGCGAGTCCTGAAGATGAAGTTGCCCGGCGTGATCTCGTTGCGGAACGACTTGCCGATCTGCGCGATCCCGAACGGGATCTTCTTACGCGAGGTCTGCAGCACGTTCTTGTAATTGATGAAGATGCCTTGGGCCGTCTCTGGCCGCAGGTAGGTCAGGCTGGATTCGTCCTCGACCGCGCCGAGGTATGTGCGCAGCAGCCCGTTGAACATCCGCGGCTCGGTGAAGGTGCCCCGGTTGCCGCAGTTCGGGCAGGCGAGGTCGGCCAGCCCGTTGGCTGGCTCGTTGCCTTCGTGTCTCTCTTGGTACGCCTCGATCAGGTGATCGGCGCGGAACCGCTTGTGGCAGGACTGGCATTCGGTGAGCGGGTCGACGAACTCGGTCACGTGGCCGCTGGCGTGCCACACTTCCGGAGCCAGGATCACGCTGGAATCCAGGCCGACGACGTCGTCTCGCTCGGTCACCATGGACCGCCACCACTGCCGCTTGATGTTGTTCTTGATCTCGACGCCGAGCGGGCCGTAGTCCCAGGAAGCGCGCAGTCCGCCGTAGATCTCGCTGGACGGGTAAACAATTCCCCGCCGCTTGGACAGGCTGACAACGGTCTCCAAGCGGTCACTGCTACGAGCCATCGGGTTTCTCCAGCGCCATAAGGGCAGTTGGCGGACTGCTGAACAAGCACAAGCCCGGTGCAGGGGGCGGTGCCTGCAAGCTTAGCGGCGATAAGCCGCACCGGTGGTGCGGCTATCGTGGTCGGTGACCCGGCGTACCGCAACAGGTTAATGCGCCTGCCCGCCAAGGAAGGACCGCACGCTTGACCACCAACCGCGCTGGCCAGCGCAGGACGCCCGGCCAGCAAGACCAGGCGTCCCGCGCTGGCAGCGCCAGCCAGCCCGCCCAGGCACGGCCGCAGCCACGCCAGTCCCGGCCACGCCAGTCCCGGCCACGCCAGTCCCAGCCACGGCAGCCAAAGCCACTGCCGCCGGGCGACACGCTGTTCACTCCGAGCAGTTCACCGACTCGCCAGGTGATCGAGCAGCGCAGTGCAGCGCCGGTGCTGATGCTGCACCAGCTGCCGGTCTGGCTAGCGCCCGTCGTTCTGGTCGCGCTGCTGGTGACCGGGCTCGCGGTGCGCAGCTGGCTTGGCGGGATCGCGTTGTGCGCGGTGGCCGCAGTTCTCGGCTGGCTGGCGGTACTGTCCTGGCCACGGCTGAACAGCCAGGGCCGCCTGCTCCGAGTTGCGGTGATCGCCACCGTGCTGATCGCTGCCGCACTGCACTTCGTGCGCCTAACGCACTGACCGCCGACGGGGCGGCAGGCTGACCGCCCGGCCCGCTAGCTGGTTTTGCTGAGCGCGGAGGCGTGCGACAGTTCAATTCAATGGCGAGCCGGGCTGACCAGGCGGCCGGACCGGAGGACCGCGAAGCCTTCCGTCCATCGGAATGACGGACGCTTCGGGTCGAAGCTCGGCGGACCGATCGTGAACACGAGGCCGAGGAACCGGTAGCTGACCCGATCCAGGATGTACTCGCAGGATATGCCCGGGCCGCTGTAGCTCCTTCCATTGTCGTGATAGACATCGCCTGGTTGTGCTGGCAGTTCGATGGCGACGCCTGGGCGACCGGCTATGTCGGTCGCGCTATGGACCAGCCGGACACCGGGAATCAGCGCGGTCGCCTGGTAGAGCGCGGCACGCAGGGCACCTGGGATCGGCACCTGGAGTAGCCGCTCGATCAGCACGAAGACGATAGCGGTCCGCGAGGTCAGGCCGACGCTGCCGATGCCCGCGTTGCCGGTATCGATCACGTCGGTGTTCCAGTACGACGCGCCACGGCCCGCGTCCTCGCTGAGGGCAGCGAGGAGGGCGGACGGGGTTCTGGGCAGCGAGCCGGGCATCGGATAGCCGTGCGTGGACGGGACGTAGCTGCCCAGGACCGGCTTGGGCGTCCGGGTCGGGCAGCGCTGCTTCCGGTCGGTCGGGCGAAGGTCGCTTGGCCGACCGTCCAGGCTGACGCCGGTCGGGAAGCCGGTCCGCCCCGTTGCTGGCGTGACGTACCACATCACTAGGCACAGGTAGTTGAATCCGTACGGCCTGGTGCGGTTGCCGGCTTTCACTATCTGGTAGAGGATCTGGCCTGCTCGGGGGAGCGTGACCGGAGCCGATCGGGCCGCCGCGGCTGCGTGGTCGAGGAAAGCGACAAGCGCGACGGGCCGCTCCTCCAGCCGAGCGATGTCGTCGGTGTCAAGCAGCCTGCGGCCGGCCAGGCGGCCAGTTGCTGGCTCTAGCCTTCCCGGCACAGGCACCTGCGCTCCTCACCCGAATCGTCCGACATCACTTCTTGGACGAAACGGTGGCCAGCGTTACGCCACCTAGGCGAGATCGGGTATCGGGTTCGGCTCGGCGCCGCCGTATCGGCGGTCCCGGCTCGCGTATATCTCGCACGCATGCCACAGGTGCCGCCGGTCGAAGTCGGGGAAGAGGGTGTCGAGGAAGACGAACTCGGCGTAGGCGGACTGCCAGATCAGGAAGTTGGACGTCCGCTGCTCACCCGATGACCTGATGAACAGGTCGACGTCCGGAATGCCGGGCTCATCGAGGTACCGTGCGAACACCTTCTCGTCGATCTTGTCGGCCCGCAGCTTGCCCGCCACCACGTCGGCAGCGATGGCCGCAGCCGCGTCGGCTATCTCAGCCCTCCCGCCATAGTTGACGCAGAACTGCAAGGTCAGCACCGAGTTGCGGACTGTCATCCGCTCGGCGTCCTCGAGCTCGCTGATCACGCTGCGCCACAGCCGCGGCCGCCGCCCGGCCCACCGGACCCGGACTCCCATCTCGTTCAACTGGTCGCGGCGGCGGCGGATCACATCCCGGTTGAAGCCCATCAGAAACCGGACCTCGTCCGGCGAGCGCCGCCAGTTCTCGGTGGAGAACGCGTAGGCCGACAGGTAAGGGATGCCGAGCTCGATCGCACCCATGATCACGTCGAACAGCGAGTACTCGCCCGCCTTGTGCCCTTCGGTACGCGGCAAGCCGCGCGTCTTTGCCCAGCGTCCGTTCCCGTCCATCACCAGCGCCACATGCCTGGGCACCAGATCCGGCTCTAGCTTCGGCGGCCGGGCACCGCTCGGATGCGGATCCGGCGGTCTGACCTGACGGCTCACGCGTGCTCCACGTGCCTGAGCGAGCGGATCGAGTGCTCCAGGTGCCACTGAACATAGGCGGCAACCAGGCCGCTGCTCTCTACCTGGCACCGGCGCTCGCTGGCGTCCGCATGCTCCCAGTCGCCTCGCAGCAGCGCGCTCATCAGCGCGATGGTCGCTGCCGAGGCCGTGGCGGCCCCCGGTGCCCGGCAGGACCGGCAGACCAGGCCGCCAGCGGCGACCCCGAAGGTGCGCAGCCCGGACGCCTGGCCGTCGGACGGGGCGCGGGTGCCGCAGATCGCGCACTCGTCCAGGGCCGGCGCGTACCCGGCCACCGCGAGGGAACGCAGCAGATAGGCGTCGAGCACCAGCCGCGGCTCATGCTCGCCGGCCACCAGCGTCCGCAGGCCGCCGACCAGCAGCAGGAACTGCCGCAAGGCCGGTTCCTTCTCTACCGGCGTGAATCGCTCGGCCGTCTCGAGCATCGCGGTCCCGGTGGTGTACCTCGGATAGTCGCCGGCCAGCGAGTCGCCGTAGCCGCGCACGGTCTCTGCCTGAGTGATCACGTCCAGCGTCCGACCGGTGTACAGCAGCAGATCGACGTGGGTAAACGGCTCAAGCCTGGCGCCGAACCGCGACTTCGTCCTGCGGACTCCCTTGGCCACTGCCCGGATCCGACCCGACTTGCGGGCAAGCACGGTGACGATGCGGTCAGCCTCGCCCAGCTTCTGGGTGCGCAGCACGATGCCGTCGTCCCGGTAGATGCTCACGCCGCTATTCTCGCGCACGCCGCGCGGCCGGCCTGCCAGGGCGCGGTCCCGCGCTGACCGCGATCGGCTGCCTGGGCTGGCTTACCCGGCCTGGGCGGCTTCCTCGGTCAGCCAGATCACGTCCTCCGCCTGCGCCTGGGTCATGCCGAGGAATCTGGCGATGGTCCTGACCACCTGCCGCTCTGAGGTACAGAGCGGACCGTCGGCCAGCCCGATCCGAACGACATTGGCCAGGAACCACTCCCTGGCGTGCACCTCGAACTGCAGAGCGAGTTCTCTGATCACGGGCTCGCATTCCGGCGCGCGAATCTGCGCCAGGCTCGCGGTCTGAGGCCGGCCGGGCCTGCCGAGCGCCGCCGCCAGGCGGGCCTCATCGCAGTCCGGCGACCCGGCGCTCCTGATCAGCTCGACGGCGCATCGGAGGGCCGCGGCGCTGACGGGCTCCCCGGCCCGCAGCATGGCCAGCGCGGCCGCGTTGGTTCCGGCCAGCAGGGCAGCCTGCATCTGCGCAGTGGTCGGAACGGCGAGCAATTCGATCCGGTAGCACGTCCGGCAGATCGTGCACCGCAGATGGGTACCGGTGGCGTCCAGCGGCACGACCGGGATGCACAGCAGGTGGAACCAGCGCCGCCCGGACCGCTGCCGGTACGGCCGGTCGCCGCCGCACCGCTGGCAGTGGAAAGTGCCCTGGCCGACGACCCGATAGCAGACCCTGGCCCCGATGATCAGCATCGCTTTCCTCCTGTCCCCCGGTCAGGCAGGTAATCCGCCGACGACCCGCACGCCCAACTCGCCGATCATCACATGATCAGCGATCTTCAGTGTCCGATTCCGGAGAATTCTCGCGAGCCAGCCGTCGGCCGGCGACCATCCTCTGACCTGCGGCAACTCCTGCGCCAAGGCTGCCGCAGATGCTGGAATGCGCTGCCGGCAAGGCGATTCGTCAGTCGTAGAAGCCCAGCCGACGCAGCTGCCTGGGATCCCGCTGCCAGTCCTTGGCTACCTTGATCCGAAGGTCCAGATAGACCCGGCTGCCGAGTAGGGCCTCGATCTGCCGCCTGGCGCGCGAGCCGACGTCCTTCAGTCGCGCTCCCTTGGCTCCGATCACGATCGCCTTCTGGCTCGGCCGCTCCACGTACATCAGGGCATGCACGTCGATCAGGTCGTCCCGGCCCGGCCTGGGGGCCATCTCCTCGACCACCACGGCGATCGAGTGCGGAAGCTCGTCCCGGACGCCTTCCAGGATCGCCTCCCTGATCAGCTCGGCGACCAGTTGCTGCTCGGGCTCATCGGTCAGCTCACCGCCCGGGTACAGCGGCCGGCCGGCCGGCAGGTGCCCGATCAGCACATCGGTCAGCACGTCGAGCTGGAAGCCGGTCACCGCGGAGACGGGCACGATGTCGGCCCAGTCGCCGAGTTCGGCCACGGCGGTGAGCTGCCTGGCCAGCTGCTCCTTCGAGGCCTGGTCGGCCTTCGTGACGATGGCCACCACGGGTGTCCGCCCGGCAGGTCCCGCGCCACCCTGCCCGCCATCGCGGGATCCGGCCGGGTCACTGGAGCCGCCTGCGCCGCGTGGCCGGCCGCGCGAGCCGCTGTGGCCGCCCGAGCCGTCCGAACTGGCCGGACCGCCTGGGCCACCTGAGCCGCCGGTCAGCTCGGTGGCCAGGTACTTGTCCCCCGGGCCGATCCGCTCCGCGGCCGGGATGCAGAACCCGATCACGTCGACTTCGGTCAGCGTGGACCGGACCAGGCTGTCCAGCCGCTCCCCAAGCAGGGTCCTTGGGCGGTGCAGTCCAGGGGTGTCGATGATGATCAGCTCGGCGTCCGGGCGGCGCACGATCCCCCTGATCACCCGGCGGGTGGTCTGCGGTCGGCTGCTGGTGATCGCCACCTTGGTCCCGACCAGCGCGTTCATCAGCGTCGACTTGCCAACGTTGGGCCGGCCGGCGAAGCAAGCGAAGCCGGAGCAGAACCCGGCAACTGGGGTCGGCGGCGCTTCCACGTTCGTGATTCTCTCCTACCCGCCAGCGCGGTCATGCCGCCGGTCGGCGGTCACGATCCGGCATGCGCCGCACGGATCGAGCGGTGCGCGGTTCGCGACGGCCAGGGATGACCAGGACCACCAGCGCGAGACCCACCAGCAGCAGGCCGGCCGCCGCGGTACCGGTCAGCCGCTCGCCAAGGACGATGACCGCGAGCAGCGAGGCGACCGCAGGCTCGGCCAGGCCGAGGGTCACCGCGACCGGCGCCTGGACCGTCCGCAGGCCGTAACCGTAGAGCAGGTAGGCCACGGCGGTGGCCAGCACGCTCAGCTCGAGGATGACCGCCGCGCCGCGGACCGACAGCAGCCAGCCGATCGGGCCGGTCAGCAGCACTGGCAGCAAGACGAGCCCGCCGCCGCCGAACATGATCGCCATCACCGACCGCTCCGACCGGCCGCGGGTAATCAGGCCAGCGGCGGCCACCGCGTAACAGGCGTAGCACAGACCGGCCACCACGGCGAGGCCAGCGCCGGTCAGCTGCACGCCCGCTGTCCGACCGCCGGCCAGCAGGATCGAGCAGCCGGTTATCGCACCAGCGGTAGCGGCGATCCAGCGCGCTGACAGCGGTGCTGCGCCGGTCATCCTGCTGATCAGCCCGGTGAAGACCGGGCCGCTGCCGATCGCCACGACCGTTCCGATCGCGACTCCGGTCAGCCGCACCGCCGAGAAGAAGCAGATCTGGTATCCGGCGACGGCTACGCCGCCGAGTACGAGCGCGGTCCGGTCCGCGCCGCGGACGGCCAGCAGGCGCCGGAACTCACCGCCTCGGCGGGAATCTTCGGCTGCGTCCGCCGGCCGGCTGCCCAGGGCGATCAGGACCAGGATCAGTCCGGCGACCACGATCCGGGCCGCGCCGATCGATATCGGGCTCACCCCGCGCGGCGCGAAGTGAGCGACGGTTCCGGTGCTACCCCAGAGCGCAGCGGCCGCCAGCACCGCGCCCGCGCCGCCGGCCGACCGGGCCGCGCCGGCCGGTGCCGCGGCATCGCCCAGGCCGGGCCGCGCCAGCCGGATCGAGTGAGGACCGGGGTTTGCGCCGACTCCGGGCTCTGCCTGCACGCCGCCAGTCTGCCACCGGAGCACCGATGATCCGCGCGGCCCGGATTTCGACCAGCTAGCCCAGGTAGCGCAGGACCCGGTCGGTATTGAAATCGGCGATCTGCTGCATCGGCTCACGGTCAGGGAAATCGCCGTCGAGCAGCCGCAGCGGCCCGGCGATGAGCGAGAGGTGCAGGGCGAGCCGGTAGAACCGCAGTCGCCGCTCATCCAGATCGCTGACCCGCAGCCACCGGTAGTAGTCCTTGAAGCGCAGCTGCAGGAACGCGTGCTCCCATTCGATGTCGAAGAACATGAGTCCCTCGATGTCGATCAGCACCGGCTGGTTCCGATCGTCGATGAGGACGTGGTCGGGTCCGAGCTCACCGTGGATGAGCCCGTACTGTGCCCGTGGGCGCACGGCAGCGGCGAGTTCACGGACGACGTCCTCCAGCCGACCGCGAGCGGCCGCCACCCGCTCCACCCGGCGTGCAGCGTCGGCCAGATCGCCCAGAGCGCGATCGAGCACGACCTGTTCAGAGGATCTGCTGTCACCGGCGGTGAGCGAGCTAGCCGCGGCGATCTTGCCGAACCGCGGACTGCGGTGCCGGTGCATCGCGTCCAGCGAGGCGGCCAGCTGGGCCAGGGCCGCCCGCGCTCCGGGCAGGCCGCTGGACATCAGCGTCTCCAGCGTCCCGCCCCGCACATCCTCGACCAGCGCGATGTCTGCCTGGCACGCCGTCCGGCTCCGATCCAGCAAGTAGACCGCGGGTACTCGGATACCCAGCGCGTCAAGCAGCCCGTGGCTTGCCTCGAACAGGTCGGCGCCGGAAGCATCCGAGAACGGATCAGTGCGATCCGGGCCGGGCTCCGCCCGAGTCGGCCAGAAGTTCTCCGTTTCGTCCCAGACGTAGCCGATCGCGGAGGCCCCGTCGCCGAGCACCAGCCGGTACACGCCTTTCTTGCTGGCGTCGCGAAGCCGCTCGGTCCGCACCACGCGGCAGCCGGGACCGAATGCGGTACGCGCGGCCGCCGCTAGCTCATCCCGCCACGAATACCTGGGCCCCAGATCCACCGCCGCTCCCTAGCTCGGCCACACTCTCGGCGGGACCGCCGGGGCGCAGCAGCGTGAGCACGTTCGACCGGTAAGCCAGGATAGTCCGGCTGGCTACCCGGTACACCTCGGCCGGCCGGACGGCGCTAACCCGATGCGTGCCGCTCGGGCATGGCAGACAAGCCCGGGGCTGACCGGACGGGCTCATCACCCGTCTGAGCCGGGGACCTCGAACAGGCTGATCTTGTTCCCGTCCGGATCGGCTAGCACCACTCGCCGGAATTGGCCGGGTTCGGTCTCGATCGGTCCGGTTTGGAGTCCCCGCTGCGCCAGCTGAGCGAGGTGGTCATCCAGGTCGTCCACGGCAAGCGTGAGCAAGGCGTGGCCGGCTCGCTTGCCATCGCCGACGATGTAGACCAGACCGGTATCGGTCAGCTGCCATACGGCCTCGTTCTCGGTCGGGAACCGGTCAGGCGGCCGTCCGAACAGAAGCTCGTACCAGCCGTGCGACGAGGCAAAGTCCGTCACGGCGACGCCAGCGAAGAGATAACTGAAGGGCACTGCGGCCTCCCGGATCAGGCTGCGGGGCCCGCCGGGCCAGTGGTGATCCGGCCACGCTCGCCACCAGACCGCGGTCCGCGCTGTTTGACGACCTTAGCGGCATCGCTGATACTGCGGGCGGAAGGCCCATGATCGGCTGGAACGGCAGAACGCAGAGGTGCGATGGACGCGACGGAGATCTTCACGGCGCTGCTCGCGCCCGAGGGCAGGGCCGATCCGTATCCGCTGTATGCCGCCTTGCATGAACTCGGCGAGGCCGTTGTCATCGCTCCAGGGGCCATCGTCGTGCACGGCTACGACGCCATCAACTCGGTCCTGCGCGACCCCGCTTTCGCGGTATCCGACGCGGCCTACTTCGACAAGATCTTCCCGGACTGGCGTGAGCACCCCTCGCTTGGCATGGAATCGATTCTGAACCTGAACGCTCCTGAGCACGCCAGGATCAGGAGCTTGGTCGCGCGGGCTTTCACCCAGCGCCGGGTCTTGAGCCTGGAGCCAGCGATGCCGACGACGGCAGGCTGAGCGACAGCGAACTGCTCGACAACCTGACCCTGCTGCTCGTGGCGGGGTTCGAGACGACGACCAACCTGCTGGGCAACGGACTGCAGGTGATCCTGACCGATCCGGCGGTCGGCGAGTCGGTGGCCGACCGGTCAGTGCCGGTGGCGGCCTTTGTCGAAGAGGTGCTCAGATACGACTCGCCGGTTCAGCGCGGCGGGCGAACCCACCCGCAGGCAGGGCCTTGTGCTGCGCGGCTTCGAGACACTCCCCGTGACGGTGGTCTGACCCACTTCCGGCCGACTCGGTGGCGTCATCGCGGATGTCGTCGCGCCAGGAGGCCGGCTCCGCTGCTAGCTTTGCGTCTCATGGTGCAGGCGGGTCGCGTTCTGGTAACCGGCGGAGCCGGGTTCGTGGGTGCGACGCTGGTCCGGCGCCTGGTCGCCGGTGGGCACTCGGTTCGGGTACTCGATAACTTCTCGACCGGCGACGCAACGTACCTGGCCGGCGTCGACGCCGAACTGGTCGAGGGAGACGTTCGCGACGTCGCGGCGCTGGAGGCCGTGCTCGGCGGGATGCAGTCCGTGGTCCACCTGGCGGCGGCAGGATCAGTCGTGATGTCCGTCGCTGACCCGGTGACGAACTTCGATGTCAATGTCGTCGGCACGTTCCGCGTGCTCGACGCCGCTCGGCGAGCCGGAGTGGACCGGACAGTGCTGGCCTCAACGGGAGGCGCGCTGATCGGTGACGCCACGCCTCCGGTCAGCGAGAACTCCCTGCCGAAGCCGATCTC
>Ga0116224_10000515_pt1 | contig 30505 bp, 28 predicted proteins | sample Sb_taG_9_FD_89699 | JGI IMG/M metagenome (GOLD analysis project Ga0116224, IMG submission 89699) | Peat soil microbial communities from Weissenstadt, Germany - Sb_50d_b_LC metaG | ecosystem: Environmental > Terrestrial > Soil > Wetlands > Peat | place: Germany: Weissenstadt | collected 2010-09-21 | reverse complement strand
GGCTAGAACCTAGCTGTAAAATACGGGGCAGATGACGCTCATGTAGAGCACGTCGAAGAGCGCGGCCTCGTCGAGGTTCAGCATCTCGATGAAGGACTTGTCGAAGAGAGTAATCGGACTCATGGGTGGGAAGCCTGTGAGATTCGGCCGCGGAAGTCCACCGTTCCCCGGCCAGGGCAGGCGCGACCGCTACCCTTATTGTGCCTTATTCCGCCTCAGGACCGAATAAGGTCTTGCCGCCTACCCGACTAGGACCCCTTTCTTTTCAAGGGTTTGTTGGTGGGCGCAGTAGGACTCGAACCTACGACCCGCTGATTAAGAGTCAGCTGCTCTACCACCTGAGCTATGCGCCCGCCGGCTCGGCCGCGAGGCAACCGGACCGTTAGGACCGCCCCCTTACCAGAAGCCCGCGCGCCCTGTCTATGGACCGCCGCGCACCGGAGGAGCCTTCCCCGCCATGCATGACGATATAAGCACGATACAAAAGGGGTCCCCTCCCCGCAAAGACCACCTCACCGATCGAGATGCAAACATCGTGGCAAAAGCGGCGCTGCTGCCAGTGTTTGGCCGCAAACTGCACATAGGAGCCGTTCCAGCGATTTGGACTATATCCCGAAGCCGAGCGCGGGAAGACAAAGGCGGTTGGCGCGAGCCAGCCGCCCTCATTTTTAAGCCGAGCCAAAGTCACGGGGATAACCCAAGCCGGGACTCGACCGAGCGACCTCGTCACGATGCGTGCATCACGATGCAAGCATCTAGGAGGCAAGCATCGTCTCGGGCTTCCGCCGCGCCTCGCGCGCCAGCAGCTTGTTGAGGGCGCTGACATAGGCTCTGGCCGAAGCCACCATGGTATCGGTATCGGAGCCCCGCCCCGTCACGGTCTTGCCGTCCGCCTCGAGTCGCACGCTCACCTCGGCTTGCGCGTCGGTTCCTTCCGTCACCGCGCTCACCTGATAGAGCGGCAGCCGCGCCTCATGGGGAACGATCGCCTTGATCGCCCTGAAGGTCGCGTCCACCGGCCCGTCACCGGTCGACTCGAAAGTGTGATGCTTGCCGTCGATATCGAGGGTGATGGTCGCCTTTTGCGGCCCGCCGGTGCCGGCGATCACGGTCAGCGCCACCACCTTGATACGATCATGGGCGGAGGCGATCTCCTGATCGACGAGGGCCTCGATGTCCTCGTCATAGACGTGCTTCTTGCGGTCGGCGAGCGCCTTGAAGCGCATGAAGGCGTCCTCGAAGGCATTGTCGCCAAGCTCATAGCCGAGCTCCTTCAGCTTTTCCCTGAAGGCATGGCGCCCCGAATGCTTGCCCATGACGAGCGAGGATTCCTTCAGCCCCACGCTTTCCGGGGTCATGATCTCGAAGGTCTCGGCGTGCTTCAGTACGCCGTCCTGATGGATGCCGCTCTCATGGGCAAAGGCATTCCGTCCCACGATCGCCTTGTTGTACTGCACCGGGAAGGCGGTCACGCGCGCGACCAGTCTGGAGGCGCGGGTCAGCATGGTGGTGTCGATGCCGGTCCAGAACGGTATGACGTCGGCGCGGGTCCTGATGGCCATGACGATCTCTTCCAGCGCGGCGTTGCCGGCGCGCTCGCCGAGCCCGTTGACGGCGCATTCGACTTGGCGGGCGCCCGCACCTACTCCTGAGAGCGAGTTGGCGACGGCGAGCCCGAGATCGTTGTGGCAATGGGTCGAGAACACCGCTTTGTCCGAGTTCGGCACTCGCTCGACGATCATGCGGATGAGCGCCGCGAATTCCTCTGGCGTCGCATAGCCCACGGTGTCGGGGATATTGACCGTGGTGGCGCCGGCCTTGATCGCCGCTTCGACGCAGGCGCACAGAAAATCGTGCTCGGTGCGGGTCGCGTCCATCGCCGACCATTCCACATTGTCGGTATGGCCGCGGGCACGGGTGACCGACGCCGTCACGCGTGCCAGCACCTCCGCCTCGTCGATGCTCATCTGATATTTGCGATGGAGCGGCGAGGTGCCGATGAAGGTGTGAATGCGGCCGCGGGCTGCCGGCTTGATGGCATCGGCGCAGACGTCGATGTCCTTGATTTGCGCCCGCGCCAGCCCGCAGACCACGGAGCGCTTCGCCCTGCGCGCGATCTCCTGGACGCTGTCGAAATCGCCCTGGGACGCAATGGGGAAGCCGGCCTCGATGATATCTACGCCCATCTCGTCGAGCAGCTCGGCGACCTCGAGCTTCTCCTCGAAGGTCATGGTGGCGCCGGGGCATTGCTCGCCGTCGCGCAAGGTGGTGTCGAAGATGACGACGCGGTCCTTGTCGGAGCGCCCACTTCGTGGCGTTTGATCCTGATTGGAGTCCATCGTTCTGATCCTCAGCTCCTGGCCTATCAGTCTAGCATGACGGACAAGCCGCTTGAATTATCGCGGGTTTTGTCTTGCTATCCCCTGAACGCCCGTCTCGCCAATAATTTGCGAGAGCGAAGGAGCTCAGGGGCGTCTAAGGAGGAGTTTGAGGGGGATGATGCGCGTGCGCAGAGAGATGCCCGGCAAAGCCAAGCCAACTCCACACTCCATCTGCCCGTATGGCGCTTGCATCGATCACCTGGTCTCGCGCGAGATCCGCGCCAGGGGAAAATAGTGCGGAGCGCCGTCGGGAGCAAGGGCATCGGCATGGCGCTCTCCGCGCAACGACCACAGGCCGTACCCGCCCTACAACACTTCCATTTGTCATCGCCCGGCTTGATCGGGCGATCCAGTAACCACCGCCTGATATAGCTTTGTCGCGTCATTGGTTACTGGATGCCCGCCTGCGCGGGCATGACGTCTGAGCGACATGCGACTCCATCGCCGCGACGTGGACGCGTCCGGGGTTTGCTTCTTTCTCCCCGCATCGCGCATGCGCGAGGGGAATGGCGCGCCGAAAAGCGCAAATCCTAATGGCTCGCTTCAGCGAAGGACGCGCGGGCGCCTCTCCCGCCATGAGCGGCGTTTGTTCGGCCACCGTGCCGCGCTTTCGCCTGAGGTCAACAGCGATGCCGCGACGCAGCGAAGCTGCCTTAGGTCGTCACTCTCCGGTCACCCCAAGCGCGGCTGGCGAACCCGCGGCTCTATTCTGAAGCATCGGGTCTTCCAATTCGGGGCGCAGCGTAGCGAGCGCGATGGCACGACCGGCGGCACGGCGGCTTTCGATACCTTCGCGCGAGAAATCACGAAAGCCGTAGTCATCGTTCGATCCCGTTTTGGGCTCCAGGTTGATCTCGACCGTCTTGACGAGCTTGAGCGCGCGCGCCCTGTCGACGCCTTCGGCGAGGTCGTCGGGGAGTTTGCCCGGAACCAGCCCGGCCAGCTTGTCGATCGTTGTGATCAGATCGTTGACTCGGTCGGCCGTCTTGGTGTCCTGGCGCAATCGATTGCCAAAGCGCAGCTGATCCACGCGCTCGGTCACTTCGAGAAGCGAAGCGGGAAGCTTCGCCGTGGCCGGAAACAGGTTCATGACGACAAGCAGCCGCCCGACGTTCTTGTCGGGGCTAAACGCATCAATGGCATCGCCGAGCGGGGTATTGTCGACGATGCCTCCGTCCCAATAGTGCCGCACCTTCTTGCCGTCCTTGATGTCCGTCCAGGGAAATTGCGGTGGCAGACTGCCGCTGGCCAGCACATGAAGCGGCTCGATCGTGACGTATTCAGTCTTGCCGCGTTTCTGGTTGGAAAACCGTTTCAGCACGCCGCTTTCCACATCCACGGCAGTAATGACGAAGGCAGTGTCGCTCGCATTGAGTGCGGCAAAATCGATATGGCTGGCGAGCGTCGACAGCAGTGGATGCGTATCGTAGAGGTGAGTCCAGCTCGGAAAAGTCAGCACGTCGGAGCGAAGCGCATAGAAGTGCGGCAACCCGTAAAGGGACAAGTCCCGCGTTACCTGTAGCGGCCAAAATAGCGGGGACTCAAGCACGAGGTCGTTCCACAGCGCCGCGAGACGGCGGCGCGCGTCGGTGCGGTTCGCCGCACCCACAATACAAGCCGCATTGATCGCCCCGATGGAGACGCCGGTGACGACTTTGAGCCTGACCGCGCGGCCTTTGCCGACCGCCTCGTCGATCAGCTCCAGCAGCGCCGTGATCGCGCCGTACTCATAGGCGCCAAGCGCTCCCCCGCCTTGCAGGACAAGGCCGATCTCAATCGTCTCAGTCGTTGCTCCGGCCATGGCGTCGCAGCCTCAAAGCTTGTCCATCACCTCTTAGCGCTCAAGCGGTTTCCAACGCGACTTAGCCGCCAGCGCTGGCCAGCATACATGCCGATTGGGGCCATGCTTAGCTCTTCTTGGAGGTCACCTTAGCGGCGAGGGCCGTGTCGAGAAACTCGATGAAGGAGACGACCTGGCCGTTGTCGGTGGTGATGAAGTCCGCGAGCTCGCTCGAGAAGATCTGGCCGGTGCCGGTGTAGTGGATCGTCGCCTGCCAGCGGATGGCCGCACTCGCGCCATCGATCAGCATCTCCAGGATGGCGAAGTCGCTAAGCTCGAACGTGGCGATCATGCCCTGCATCAGGCTCATGATGCCCGCATGGCCCTTGACCAGGGTCGGCATCGGGCTTGCCTGATCGGAGCCCGCTACCTGAAAGGTCGCATGCCTCGCAAACAGCTTGGCGAGAGCGTCGAGGTCGCCGCGCACGCGCGCCGCGTAAAGCTCCTCCAACAGATCTTCGATGGCTTGCCGGTCGTTCATGACGAGGGCTCTGCTTTGTCCGTTCGCCGGCGCGTGCGCGCTGGCCGGCGCGCGGCCACATCGCCCGGCAGGTCGGGATCCGGCTGGTTGAGCAAGATCAGCACGGCGAGCACCGCCATGCAGAACCGGAATGCTGCCTGCTGGCCATTCCAGGTTTGCGATTCCCACATGGCGAACCACTCGCCGGCTATCACCATGAAGCCGAAGAACCAGACGAGGAATGCGGCCAAAGCGGCGGCGATGGCGTAGGCCTTGGCGCGATCGAAGTCGGCGCCGGAAGCTTCCCGCGCCTGCCACATGCGAACGGCGCCCGCCAGGAACAGGAGGCCCGTCACGGCTTCCGCGGCGATGATGAGCCCATAGGCCACCCGCCAGAGTAGCGGATCGGAGATCGACCGGTACATCAGGCCGTTGCCGGCGAAGGTCGTGTCCATGCTGAGCACGTGTCGCACAAACAAATAGTTTGTCTCGTAATCGGTGAGGTTGTCGAAGGCGACCAGCAGACAGAAGACCGCGAGCACGAGACACATTACAATCTTGCAGAACCGCGTGATCAACATGGCGGGAGCGTCCTCCCCTTTGCGCGCTCAGTTCTTGCTTTTGTCGACCAGCGCGCGCTCGGCGATCCATGGCATCATGCCGCGCAAGCGCTTGCCCACCGCTTCCATCTCATGAGAGTCGCATTTCGCGCGCATCGCCTTGAAGCTCGTCTGATTGACGCGGTTCTCAAGCATCCAGTCCTTGACGAATTTGCCGGACTGAATGTCGTCCAGAACCTTTTTCATGGCCTTGCGGCTCGCCTTCCCCACCACGCGGGGGCCAGAGACATATTCGCCATATTCGGCGGTGTTAGAGACCGAGTAGTTCATATTGGCGATGCCGCCCTCATAGATGAGGTCGACGATCAGCTTCACCTCGTGCACGCATTCGAAATAGGCCATCTCCGGCGCGTAGCCCGCGGCCACCAGCGTCTCGTAGCCGTTGCGCATCAGCTCGACCAGGCCGCCGCAGAGCACCGACTGCTCGCCGAACAGATCCGTCTCGCATTCCTCGCGGAAACTGGTCTCGATGATGCCGGCGCGGCCGCCACCGATGGCGCTCGCATAAGAGAGCGCAAGATCGTGGGCATTGCCGGATGCGTCCTGGGCGATGGCCATGAGGCAAGGGACGCCCGCGCCGCGCACATATTCGGCGCGCACGGTGTGGCCGGGACCCTTGGGCGCCACCATGCAGATATCCATGTCTGCCCTAGGCTCGATCAGGTTGAAATGGATATTGAGGCCATGGGCGAAGAACAGCGCCGAGCCTTGCGGCATGTTCGGCTTCAGGTCTCGCTCCCAGATGCCCGCCTGCAGCTCGTCGGGAGCGAGCAGCATCACCACGTCCGCCCATTTGGCGGCGTCCGCGACCTCCATCACCTTGATGCCGGCCTTCTCGGCCTTGGGCGCGGATTTGGAGCCCGCGCGCAGGCCCACGGCGACATTGGCGATGCCGGAATCGCGTAAATTCAGCGCGTGCGCATGGCCTTGGGAGCCATAGCCGATAATGGCGACCTTCTTCGACTTGATCAGATTGAGATCGGCATCCCGATCGTAATAGACGCGCATCCGACCTGTTCCCTTGTCCTATAGTGGCTGACGCCGTTGCTGGTTGCGCGTTTGTGACGCCCGGCAACACATTTTGCAAGTGGTCTCGCCTTAGCTCTAATCCGTTTTGAAATCGTGTCTTAAGGAGAGGATTTGATGAAAAACATCGACCGCTGGTTCATTCTGATCGGGCTGCTTTATGGGATTTTCGGCTTCGGCTTCGGCATCTGGGTTGGCATCAACGAGCGCTTCGAGCAGGCGCATTTGCACGCCCATATCAATCTGATCGGCTTTGCGTCCATGACGCTGTTCGGTCTCCTCTACCGTGCCTTCCCGGCGCTCGCCCAGAGTCGCTTGGTGGCGGTGCATTTCATCCTCTACAACCTCGGCGCCATCGTCTTTCTCGCCGGCATACCGCTGGCGCAGGCGCGTCAAACCGTAGCGCTCGCCGCCGGCGGATCGCTCACGGTGCTCGTGGCGATGCTGGTGTTCCTGGCGAATTTCCTCATGAACGCCTTCAGCCAATCGACTGCCCCTGCCCGCGGCAAGGCCTGAGACCGCATTTGCTGCCTACCTCTCGTCGTCATGCCCGGCCTTGAGCCGGGCATCCACATCCACGTCTCACCCTTTCAACAAGCCGGGCCATGACGAGGGGTCGCGTTCGGCCCAGCCATGAATTGTTTTTCGTTTCCATGATGCGAATGGACTTTCTAACTCCAGCTCATTAGCCATGCTCTCCAGCGCTTCCTCCGCTTTGAATGCTTCTCGCTGGGTAATCCATTCACCGAGAGCCCGCTGAGAGTGCATCTGAGAAGGCCGAGAAAGTTGCGTGACTGAAAAATGCCTCGACCAGAGCTGGTGCCTTTTGGATCTGATTTTTTGTCTCAAGCCTAAAGTGAATCTGCGGAGTGACTCCGCCCACTACAGGCTTATTGGCTTGGAGGTTAATGTCCAACGCATCTGCTTCATACATGGCCAACGCCAATACAGCCTCATCGAACGTGGCTTGCTTTATTTCAAATCGCGTTTGGGCCCGCCAAATGATGTGCTGCTGCAGGAAGGCGAGGACAAACGGTGAAATGATGCCACCAATGATGCCGGCGCCAATCGAGTAGACAATGTTTGCCATTCTAAGGCTACATCCGTTCGGCGCCCCGGGAGATGGCGGCGAGCCCGGTGCGAGAGACCTCGACCAGCCCCAAGGGCTGCATCAAGGCCACGAACTGCTCGATCTTGGTGAGCTTGCCGGTGATCTCGAAGATGAAATGCTCGGTCGAGGCGTCGATTACCTGGGCGCGGAAGGCCTCGGCGAGCCGCAGGGCCTCGACCCGCTTCTCGCCTTTGCCCGCGACCTTGACGAGCGCGAGCTCCCGCTCGACCGGATTGCCTTTGACCGTGAGGTCGGTCACCGAATGCACCGGCACCAAGCGCTCGAGCTGGGCCTTGATCTGCTCGATCACCATGGGCGGGCCCGAGGTGACGATCGTGATGCGCGACAGATGCGCCTCGTGCTCGGTCTCCGACACGGTGAGGGAATCGATATTGTAGCCGCGGCCGGAGAACAGCCCGATGACGCGGGCGAGCACGCCCGGCTCGTTGTCGACGAGCACGCTCATGGTGTGCGTCTCGGCCTTCTCCTCGCGCTTTTCGAGCGAATAGGCGGATCCTGGCTGTGCCATCACGCTTTCATCCATTCCGATCGGAGCGCATTGCCGCTCTAATGGGCAATGTCCCCCTGCTTCGCTTTCTTCTCGCCGCCAAGCTCGATCATGCGGACGGCCGTGGCAATCAACAGGATCGAGGCGGGCAGCACCAGCATCGACCATTCGAGGTGACGGTTGGCCTCGACGATGATGCGGGCGAAGATCACGATCAGCACGACGATCACCACCTCGGCAAGGGTGGCCTTCAGCTGGCCCACGCCGTCGACCTTCATCCAGTTGGGCAGCCGTTTGCCATAACCCTCAGGCAGGGTGAAGACGAAGCCGATGGCGATGCCATAGGCGAAGATCACGAGCACGATGCCGAACAGGAAGGCATCCACGGCCTCGAGCACCGGCACCGTGACCTGCTTCTGCGCCGCGTTGCCCTCGGCCAAGATGGTGTGCCACGCTTCATGCAGGAAGAACCCACCCTGCAGGAACATCAGCAGCGAGCCGACAATGGCGCCCGCCGAGCCGATCAGCATGATCGCCCTGAGGCCCAGGAAGAAGTTCAACATCCCGCGCATCGCCCGCTACACCATCACCTTGCCTTCTTTGGTGATGGCGTTCTCCAGATCCTCCTCGGTTAGATCATCGCCCATCAGCATGTGGTTATGGGCCTCCCCGCTCGGGATCATCGGGAAGCAATTGGCGTGCTTATCGACGCGGCAGTCGAAGATCACGGGCTTTTTGATCGCGATCATCTCTCGGATGGCGTCGTCGAGCTCGGACGGCTTTTCGGCCCTGATGCCGACCCCCTGATAGGCCTCGGCGAGCTTGACGAAGTCCGGCAGCGCCGCGGTGTAGGAGTGGGAGTAGCGGCCGCCATGCAGAAGCTCCTGCCACTGCCGCACCATGCCCATATATTCGTTGTTGAGGATGAAGATCTTGATCGGCAGGTCGTATTGGGCCGCCGTCGACATCTCCTGCATGGTCATCAGCACCGAGGCCTCGCCGGCGATATCGATGACGAGCGACTCTGGATGCGCCACCTGCACGCCAACGGCGGCCGGTAGCCCATAGCCCATGGTGCCGAGGCCCCCGCTCGTCATCCAGCGGTTGGGCTCCTCGAATTTGAAGAACTGGGCCGCCCACATCTGATGCTGGCCGACCTCGGTGGTGATGTAGACGTCGTGGCCGCGTGTCAGCGCGTAGAGCCGCTCGATGGCGTATTGCGGCATGATTACGTCGTCGCGCTTCCTGTAGTGCAGGCACTTCCGCGCGCGCCAATGGTCGATCTCGGCCCACCAGGCCTTGAGCACCGCCTTATCGATCTTGGGCTTCTTGGCTTGCCAGCGCTCAATCATCTGCTCGAGCACCCGGCCGCAATCGCCGACGATCGGCAAATCGACCTTGACGTTCTTGTTGATCGAGGAGCGGTCGATGTCGACATGGATCTTCTTCGAGCCCGGCGAGAAGGCGTCGAGCCTGCCGGTGATGCGGTCGTCGAAGCGCGCGCCGATGCAGATCATCACGTCGCAATCATGCATGGCGTTGTTGGCTTCGTAGGTGCCGTGCATGCCGAGCATGCCGAGCCACTGCCTGTCGGAAGCCGGATAGGCGCCAAGGCCCATCAGGGTCGAGGTGATGGGATAGCCGGTCATGCGGAGGAACTCGCGCAACCGCTCGCTCGCCTCCGGCCCGGAATTGACGATGCCGCCGCCCGTGTAGAAGATCGGGCGCTTGGCATTGGCGATCAGCTCGACGGCGACCGCGACCGCGCGCTCATCGCCTTCGGTCTGCGGACGGTAGCTCTTATGCTGCGAGTTGGTGAGGCCGGTGTAGACGCCTCTCGCGAATTGGATGTCCTTGGGGATGTCGACGACCACTGGGCCCGGGCGGCCGGTGCGCGCCACATAGAAGGCCTCGTGCAGGACGCGGCTCAAGGCGTTCACGTCCTTCACCAGATAATTGTGCTTGGTGCAGGGCCGCGTGATGCCGACGGTATCGCATTCCTGAAACGCGTCGGTGCCGATCAAATGGGTCGGCACTTGGCCGGTGATGCAGACGATGGGGATGGAATCCATCAGCGCGTCGGTGAGGCCGGTCACGGCATTGGTGGCGCCGGGCCCCGAGGTGACGAGGACGCAGCCGACCTTGCCGGTCGAGCGCGCATAGCCTTCCGCGGCATGGACGGCCCCCTGCTCGTGGCGCACCAGGATGTGCTTCAGCCGATCCTGCTTGAACAGCTCGTCATAGATCGGCAGCACGGCGCCGCCCGGATAGCCGAAAATATGCTCGACTCCCTGGTCGGCCAGAACCTGGAGCACCATCTCGGCGCCCGTCATCGCGCGTGACATTTCTTTACGTCTCACAGTCTCGGCTTACGAAAATCGACCTTGCGGTCCACTCGCTTCAAGTTGGGGCGCGGCGCAAAAGGCCCAAATGCGGCGCGCACCCTAAGGCCTCAAGCATAGAGGGTCAACGCTAAACGCAAATGAATGAAAAATTTGCTGCCATATCTCTTTCCGAAAATTGCTCGTTTGCCCGCAGCACGTAATATTATTACCCGCGCGCTTTGTGACACGGGCGAACGCGCGCGGCTGGACAATCCGTTTCAGTTCGCCTACCTGCTTTGCGCAGATGGATCGCGTCTGCCCATTTTGGCGTTAACGCCCTAACTCTTCATCACCCTCCAATTTTCTTGAGCGAATGACGCGGGTCCTCACCGAAACGTCTATTGCCAACGGGACTGAGAGTGAGGCACGGCGGCGATCGTTCTCGCCGCTGACGCTCGGCTGCATGGGCGCAGCGCGGCTTTGTCTGCACATTCCCTTCAAATCCGATACATGGACAATCGGGGCGGTTCGGTCTATGCCCGGCTCCGCTCTGCTTGGATCGCAGCCACGCGACATTCTCTGAACCCGATCCAGCCCTCCAGTCCTCCCCTATGCCCCACGCCCTCGCGCTAAACACTGCCGCCAACGGCTCGAGTTCCGAGGCTGCGTCGCGCCGCAATTTCTGGGGACTTACGCTCGGTTGCATTGGCGTCGTCTACGGCGACATCGGAACGAGCCCGCTCTATGCGCTGCGCGAATCGGTGCTGGCGGCGGGCGGCAGTCAGACTGCGAGCGAGGCCGTCATTCTCGGCATCCTTTCGCTGATCGTTTGGGCGCTGATCCTCGTTGTTACCGTCAAATATGTGCTGATCCTCCTCCGCGCCGACAACGAAGGCGAAGGTGGAACGCTGGCTTTGATGGCGCTTGCCTCTCGCGCGCTCGGGGGCAAGAGCTTCACCATCGTCGTGCTCGGCATCGTCAGCGCCGCGCTGTTCTACGGCGACGCGTTGATCACCCCGGCGATTTCGGTTTTGTCGGCGGTCGAAGGCCTCAAGGTGGCCGCTCCCGCTCTCGAATCGTATGTCGTCCCGCTGACCGTGTTGATCCTTTTCGCCTTGTTCGCGATGCAGTCCCGAGGCACCGCCAAGGTCGCCGCCTTCTTCGGCCCGATCACCCTCATCTGGTTCATCGCCATCGCCGTCGCGGGCTTCGGGCACATCGTCCAGAATCTGGACGTGCTGCGCGCCTTCAATCCCGTCTATGGGGTGGCTTTCCTCACCAGTCATGGACTGATCGGGCTTGCGACGCTCGGCGCCGTCTTTCTCGCGGTCACCGGCTGCGAGGCTCTCTATGCCGATCTCGGTCATTTCGGCAGAAGGCCGATCCAAACCGCGTGGTTCAGCGTCGCTCTGCCCGCGCTCACCCTCAACTATCTCGGCCAGGGGGCGCTGCTGCTCGCCACCCCCGAAGCGATCGAGAATCCTTTCTTTCTGCTTTATCCGCACTGGGCGCTGCTGCCCATGGTGGGACTCGCCGCCGCGGCCACCATCATCGCCAGCCAAGCCGTGATCAGCGGCGCCTTCTCGCTCACCAACCAAGCCGTGCAGCTCGGCCTGTTGCCGCGCCTGCAGATCAGGCGGACCTCCGAGACGCAAGCCGGACAGATCTACATCCCCCGCGTCAACGGCCTCCTGCTTGTCGGCGTGCTTCTGCTCGTCGCGCAGTTCAAGTCCTCGAGCGCGCTCGCCTCCGCCTATGGCATCGCCGTGACCGGGACGATGGTGGTGACCGCGGTGATGGCCATCGTCGTGGTGTGGAAGAGCTGGAGGTGGCCGCTCTGGGCCGCAGCGGGCCTGATCCTCCCGTTCCTTTTCATCGACACCACCTTTCTCACTGCCAATTTGCTCAAGGTGTTCCACGGCGGCTGGGTGCCGCTGCTAATCGGCGGCTTGGTGATCATCATCATGCTGACCTGGCGCAGAGGCGCAAACATCCTCGCCGCCAAGACGCGGCGGCTCGAGACTCCACTCGATCTGCTCATCCGGTCGCTGGCGAAGAGCCCCCCGCCGCGGGTGCCAGGGACGGCTATCTTCCTCTCGGCCGCACCGGAAAGCGCGCCGACGGCGCTTCTGCACAGCCTGAAGCACTATAAAGTGCTGCACGAGCACAATGTGATCCTGACCATCGTCACCGAGAACGTCCCAAGGGTGGCGCCCAAGGACCGCGTCGTGATGGAGCGTCTCGGCGATAGCTTCATGCGGGTGATCCTGCATTTCGGCTTCATGGAGACGCCGAATGTTCCCAAGGCGCTGGCAATCGCCCGGAAGCAGGGCTTGAGCTTCGACATCATGTCGACCTCGTTCTTCCTGTCGCGGCGATCCGTGCGGCCCGACGCGCGTTCGGGGATGCCGGCGTGGCAGGACAGGCTCTTCATCTTCCTCGCGCAGAACGCCGATGACGCGTCGAGCTATTTCCAGCTGCCCACCGACCGCGTGGTCGAGATCGGCACGCAGGTCACCGTGTAGCGAGCAGCGCGCTTGCCGCTGCAACGGCGGCGGCGGCGGCGGCGGGGAACCACTCCCAATCGGTCATGTAGCGTCTTGCCCAAGTCATCTGGCGCTTGGCGTAGCGGCGCGTCTCGGTCTTGGCCTTCGCCACCGCCTCCTCCAGGCTGGCGGTGCCCGCGAGATAGGCGCCCAGTTCACGCACCCCGTGTGCCCGCATGGCCGGCAAGGCCGGATCGAGGCCGAGACCGGCGAGGCGTCGCACCTCTTCGATCGCCCCCCGCTCGAGCATCCGATCGAACCGCGCATCGATGGCGGCGTAGAGGGGCTCCCGCTCCGGCGCGATCACGAGCCTTAGCGCTTCGCCGCTCGCGAGCAGAGGAGGCGCGTTGCCGCCCTGCCACTCTGCGAGCGAGACACCCGTGGCGTCGATCACCTCGAGCGCGCGCAGGATCCGTTGCGGATTGGAGGTGCCGAGCCGCGCCGCCATGGCGGGATCGCGGGAGGCAAGAACCCCATGCAGCGCCTCCAATCCGAGCTCGTCAGCCTGCTCCCGCCAATAGGAGCGGACCGCAGCGGGGATGTCGGGGACCGGCGCCAGGCCCTCGGTCAGCGCCTTGAAATAGAGGCCGGTGCCGCCGACCAGGATCGGTAGCCTGCCTTGCCCCCGCGCTTCGTCGATGGCCCGGGTGGCGTCGTCGAGCCAGCGGCCAACGGAATAGGCTTCGGCCGCCCCGACGATGCCATAGAGGTGATGCGGCACGCGAGCCGTCTCGCCCGGGCCCGTACGTGCGGTGAGTAGCTCAAGCTCCCGATAGACTTGCATGGAATCGGCGTTGATGACGGCGCCGCCGAAGCGTCGCGCGAGCTCGAAAGCGGCCCCGGATTTGCCACTCGCCGTGGGTCCCGCGATGAGGACAGCCCGGTATGATCCTTGACTCGCCGGGTCAGCGGGCAAGGATCGCCCTTGGTGGCGCGTTGAGACGGGTGATGTCGATGTTTCGCCCCCCTGCTTCCGCCGACAAGGCCGAGCGTTTCGTTGCGCTAGGCGACCGGCACGGCCACGAAGCGGAGCCCACCCTTGGCGTCGGAGATCAGCAGCAGCACCGATTTCCGCCCAGATTTCTTCACCGCCTCGATCCGGGCCAGAACCTCTTGCGGGTCGGTCACCCGCTCCTGGGTGACTTCGACGATGACGTCGCCGGGCTTCACATACTTCTGCGCCGCGGGACTGTCCGCATCGACCTCGGTGATCACGACGCCTTCCACGCCCTTGCCGATATGGAACTGGCTGCGCAGCTCATCGGTCAGGGGTGCCATGGAGAGGCCAAGCAGATCCTCATGGTCGGGTTCCTCTGGCTGCTCCGCGTCGATGCTCGGTTCGGGCTCCGTCGCCTCGTCCTCTTCCGGGAGCCGTCCGACCGTGACATTGAGATGCAGGGTCTCGCCCTTGCGCCAGATCTCGGTGTCGATCGCCTTGCCGATCGGCGTGGAGGCAACCGCTCGGGGAAGGCTGCGCATGGTGTCGATGACCTGGTCGTCGAATTTTAGGATCACGTCGCTTGGCTGAATGCCGGCCGTAGCGGCGGGACTGCCCGGACTGACGCTTGCCACCAACGCGCCAGCCGGCTCCTTCAATCCCAAGCTCTGGGCGATCTCGCCCGTGACGTTCTGCACATGCACGCCGAGCCAGCCCCGCCGCGTCTCGCCGAACTGCTTCAGCTGGTCGACGACCTGAACGGCGCTGTTTGACGGCACGGCGAAGCCGATGCCGATCGAGCCGCCGGTCGGCGAGATGATGGCCGTGTTCACGCCGATGACCTCGCCATCCATGTTGAAGAGGGGGCCACCGGAATTGCCGCGATTGATCGCGGCGTCGGTTTGCAGGAAATCGTCGTAGGGGCCGGAATTGATGTCACGCTTCTTGGCCGAGATGATGCCCACCGTGACGGTGCCGCCGAGGCCGAAGGGGTTGCCGATCGCCATCACCCAATCCCCCACGCGCATCTTAGCGGAATCGCCGAAGCTTGCGGCCTTGAGCGGCTCCTTGGGCTCCACCTTGAGCAGCGCCAGATCGGTCTTCGGGTCGTGACCCAAGACCTTCGACACCTTGAGCTTGCTGCCGTTGGTGAAGTTGATGATGATCTCGTCGGCGCCCTCGATGACGTGATTGTTGGTGACGATCAGGCCGGAAGGATCGATGACGAAGCCGGAGCCGAGCGAGCTCACCTTGCGCGGCAGGCCATCCTTCTCTTGCTCGTCGAAGAAGTCGTTGAAGAATTCCTCGAAGGGCGAGCCTTTCGGGCCCGGCCCTGCGGGGACGCTCTCCTTGGAGCCCTTCAGCATCTGGGTCGTGGAGATGTTGACCACGGCGTCCTGCAGGCTCTCGGCGATGTCGGCCACGGATTCGGGTCCGCGCGCCAGGCTGGGCGTGCTCAAGAGCGGCGGGATGGCGAGCAGCAGGGCAATGGTGGCGGCGAGACAGGAGGGCTTGAAGACCCACGCAAACCTGCGCCCGCACCGGTCGTTCCGCTCAGTCATCTCGCAACCACTCCCGCATCACCGACAACACCATGTTAGCGCAAATCGCCAGGGCTTGGCAGAGCACGTCCCGCCGAACCCCCTGGGGCTAACCGCGAATGAGCCAGACGACAAGCACGCCAGCGGCGACGGCCAGGGCGCCGGCCACGCGCAACGACGATTCGGAGGCCTCCGCCGTGGCCTCGAGGAGCTTCAGGCCGAGACCAGGCCACAGCGACCACAACAGCCCTTCGATCACGAGCACGAGGCCGAAGGCAACGATGAGATCGCTCATTGCGCCGGCGGCAAGGATCTAGTGGGCCTGTGGGACTTGCCCACCAGGCTCGCCTGAGGCCGGTTCGCCCTCCCCGAGCTCAGCGCGCGGCTCGGCGGATGGCGGGGCCGTGGTCTCTTGCGAGGCCTTGGGTTCGGCAGGCGCGGCGGGATGATCGCCAGGGCTCGCGGAGCTCGCACCCTGCTTGCCGGCAGCATTGTTGAAATATTGGAAGAATTGCGAATCGGGGCTCAACAAAAGCCGGGTATCGCCGGATTTCAAGGCCGTCTCATAGGCCTGCATGGAGCGATAGAAGGCAAAGAAGTCCGGGTCCTGATTGTAAGCCCCGGCATAGATGCGGTTCCGCTGGGCATCGCCGTCGCCGCGGATCCGTTCCGACTCTCCCGTGGCGTCGGCCTTGATCACGGTCACCTGGCGGTCAGCCGTGCCGCGGATGCGCCTCGCTCCCCCCTCGCCTTCGGCGCGGAACTCGGCCGCTTGTCTTTGCCGTTCCGTCTGCATCCGCCGATAGATCGCCTGCATGTTGGCTTCCGGCAGATCGACGCGCTTGATGCGGACGTCGACGATCTTCACGCCGAACTCCGCCGCTTCCTGGTTGACTTGGCTCGCGATCGTGCGCATCAGCCCTTCGCGCTTGTCGCGCACCACGTCGGCAAAGCTCGCGCCGCCCAGCACGCGCCGGAGCGAGGCCTCGAGAATGGCGCCCAGGCGCGAGTTGGCGATGCGCTCGTCGCGTACGCTCTGGAAGAACAGCAAGGGATCGGTGATCCGATAGCGCGCAAAGGCGTCCACGACGAGCCGCTTCTGGTCAGAGGCGATGACCTCTTGCGAGGCGGTATCGATGTCGAGGATGCGCTTGTCGAAATATTCGACGTTCTGGATGAACGGGATCTTGTAATGCAATCCGGGCTCGGGTTCGGTGCCGGGCACGTTGATGGCTCGCTTCGGTTTGCCGAATTCGAGCACGAGCGCCTGCTGGGTCTGATCGACGGTGAACAGCGTCATATAGGCGACGAGCGCGGCAATGCCGAGAAGAATGAGGGTTAGGGTGAGGCCCGTTCTGTTCATTGCTGGCCCTCCTCTGCGGGAGCCGCTGGCGCCTTCTTGGAGAATTCGGACAAGGGCAGATAAGGCACCACCCCGGAGCCCGCCTTCTGGTCCACGATCACCTTGTCGGTATCGGCAAGCACGCGCTCCATGGTCTCGAGGAACATGCGCTTGCGGGTGACGTCGGGCGCGAGCTTGTATTGCTCATAGATCTTGAGGAAGCGGTCGGCCTCGCCCTGGGATTCGGCTACCACCTTGTCGCGATAGCCTTGTGCTGCCTGCAAGATGCGCTCGGCCTCGCCCTTGGCCTCCGGAATGATGCGGTTGGCGTAGGCTTGCGCCTCGTTCTGCAGGCGCTCCTGGTCGGCGCGGGCGGCCTGCACGTCACGAAAGGCGTCGATGACTTGGGCGGGCGGATCGACCTTCTGCAGCTGCACCTGGGTCACCTGAACGCCCGCGCCATAGGCGTCGAGCGTCTTTTGCATCAGCGCCTGCACCGCGGCCTCGGTCTTCGCCCGCGCCTCGGTGAGGAGCGGTTCGATGTCGCTTTGGCCGACGATCTCGCGCATGGCGCTTTCCGCCACATCCTTGACCGTCATTTCGGGGTCCTGAATGTTGAACAAATATTTGGGCGCATCGCTGATCCGCCAGAACACCACGAAATCGACATCGACGATATTCTCGTCGCCGGTGAGCATTAGGCTCTCTTCGGGCACGTCGCGGACCGCAGCCGCCGTCTCCCGATTCTCGGCCGAGCCGCGCATGCCGAGCTCGATGCGGTTGACGCGGGTGACCTTGGGCAGCTCCACCACCTCGATCGGATAGGGCCAGCGAAAGTTGATGCCGGGCGGAAGCAGGCGAACGAATTTGCCGAAGCGGAGCACGACGCCGAGCTCCTCGGGATTGACCCGCACGGTGAAGCCGAAAAAGCCGATCAGCGCGATCAGCGCGACGGCGAGCAGCGCGGCGAACGGACCGCCCATGCGCCCGCCGGGAATGGCCTGGCGAATGCGGTCCTGTCCCCGGCGCAAGATCTCCTCAAGGTCGGGCTGTTGGCCGGAACTGCCGGGGCGCGGGCCCCAAGGGCCGCCGCCGCCGCCCTTCCAACCGCCGCCGCCGCTCTGATTGCTCCAAGGCATGATGGGAACTTGTCCTGATGTCTGCTGAAGGGGTGGCGCCAAGCCGCCGTGCCGTTCCGAGATCTGCAAGACTGGCCGCAACATGAAAGTGGCAGTCTCGGGGCTCCAAGTCAGAAGCGTTATAGGCCAGTCACCAGGCCCGCGCAATGCAACGAAGGACGCGCGCCAGTTGCTGTTGTAAGCGAGGCCGCTTGCTAGGTCGGGCTTTTCTAGACGCGCTCCAAGACCACGAAGCTGAAAGGGTGCTCGTCCTTCGGCCCCGCTTCATGTCTTTCTCGGGAAAGCTCGCGCCAGCCGCTCAAATCGAGATCGAACCAGGTGCCCGCTGGCGGCGAGGCGTGCACCTCGGTGAGGTAGATGCGGCTCACCCGCGCCATGACCGCGCGGAATACATCGTCGCCGCCAATGACCATGATCTCGTCGACGCCGGCCGCCTTGGCGGCAAGGTGCGCCTGCTCGAGCCCCGCATCGAGGCTGTTCGCGACCACCGCGCCCTCCGCCACAAAGGCAGGGTCTCGCGACAGAACGATGTTGACCCGCTGGTCGAGGATCCGGCCGAGCGACTGAAAGGTGCGCCGTCCCATGAGCACGGGCTTGCCGAGCGTCACTTTGCGAAACTGCCGGAGGTCGGTCGAAAGCCGCCAGGGAAGCGCGCCGCCGATGCCGATGGCGCCGTTTTCACCCCTCGCCACGACAAGGGCAACGATGGGTCGGCCTTCAGGCATTCAATCTTAAACGGCAACTTTGGCCTTGATGTGCGGATGCGCCTGATAGTTGGCAACTTCGAAGTCGCCAAACTTGAAGTCGTCGATTGTCTCGACGTCCCGCTTTATCACCAGACGCGGAAGCGGCAATAGTTCTCTTGTGAGTTGGTCACGAGCCAAATCTAAGTGGTCCCGGTAGAGATGTGCATCGCCAAGCGTGTGAACGAATTCTCCGACTCGGAGCTTAGTCACATGGGCAATCATATGGGTGAGGAGAGCGTAAGACGCTATGTTGAACGGGACTCCGATAAAGATGTCGGCACTCCTCTGGTACAGCTGGCACGACAATTTGCCGTTCGCCACATAGAACTGGAATAGGCAATGGCATGGGGGAAGAGCCATCTGGTCTAGCTGGCTCACGTTCCAGGCACTAACGACGAGACGCCGTGAATCGGGTTTGACCTTGATGGTTTCGATAATGTTCGCGATTTGGTCAATTGGCTCGCCGTCCTCAGCCGTCAGCTTGCGCCATTGAACCCCATAAATCGGACCTAGGTCGCCTGTCTCCGGGCACCAAGGTTCCCAAATCCGAATCCCTTCGGTCCTAAGATAATCGACCTTGCGCTCACCCGAGAGAAACCACAGCAGTTCGTGAATGATAGATTTGTAGTGAAGTTTCTTCGTGGTCAGCAGCGGGAAGCCCTGACTCAGATTGAACCGCATCTGATAACCGAAGACACTTTTGGTGCCGGTGCCGGTGCGATCGTCTTTATCGACTCCGTGCTCCAGCACGTGCCGCATCAGATCATGATACTGACGCATCAGGGCACCTGCATTTGTGAGCGTTTCAGTTAGTGCAACAGAAATTTTATCAACGCGGAATGATTTACGCGATTCGCGAGTCGAAGCAATAATTTGCGAACGCGAATCCAGCGTTGCAATCCGCTATGGGGCCTTCAGATTAGGCAAGTCAAGCGCTGGATTGGCTTTTTCGGCAACGGACCGCCTGCTTAGGTCCTGCTTGCGGATGCCGGTGGTGCGGATGAGGACGAGCAGATCGAGATATTGGCGCAAAGGGAGGTCCTCTTCAGTCCCACGGGGGACAGCCCCTGGCCCGGGCTAGCCATGCGTCGACTCTTGTGGAGCGTTATCCTCGGCCTTGCCACGCTTGGGCTGCCCGCCGCCACAGCAGGCCGTCTGACGGTCGACGATGTGCGCAACATGGCCTTCGCCAAGGGCGTCGTCACCATCGAGGAGATCAAGCTCGACCACGGCGTTTGGAAGGTCCAGGGCCGCGATGCAGGCGGCCACAAGATCGAGATCGAGGTGGACGCAGGAAGCGGCGAGATCGTGCGGATCAAGCGTCACTGAACCGGCGCGCGCAGGCGCACAGGTCACGGGCGGCGGCGCCAGTTTATCCCCACGCTGTTAGGCCCTGGTCATGAACCTTTTTTTTGCCGCGATAGCAGCTTATATAGTGAGTGTCGGTGCAAGCCGACTATGGCGATAAATAGCCTTCGTAATAAGCCATTCGGACCCGGGGGCGGTACCCGGCGCCTCCACCAGGGTTCAGACTTCGGCGATCAAACATCCGTCAAGATGCAGGCTGCTGATCCTTGAGAACCGACATCTGAACTGTGGCGGGGGCGAAACAGGATCGACGAGGGTGTAAAGGTCGTGCTTTCGCCCGGCATGGTTCCGCCGTTATCGGGCCAACCATATAGTTGCCAACGACAACTATGCGGAGGCTGCTCTCGCTGCGTAAGCGGCGCGATAGCCTAAAGATCAAGTCCTACCCTGTTCGCAGGGGCTAGGCGCGGTTTCGGAGGGCACCGGGCAACAGAAGCCCTCCACTTTGATTTTGGGGGCTCTGCCTCAGGTCGCGAAGCGGGCGACGAGGTCCATGGCAGAAGACGAGATCCGATACGACCTCCTCACGCAGGACGCATTGCGCGGCGTGATCCGGAAGGTGCTGAGCCTGGTGCAGAGGAGCGGTCTGCCCGGCCAACACCACCTCTACATCGCCTTCGACACTGGGGCGGAAGGGATCTCGGTGTCGAAGCGCCTTAAGGAGCAATATCCCGAAGAGATGACCATCGTGCTGCAGTACCAATTCTGGGACCTGCAGGTGACTAACGACCGATTCGAGGTGAAGCTTTCCTTCGGCAGCGTACCGGAGAAGCTCGTGGTGCCGTTCCAGGCGGTCAAGGCGTTCTACGATCCGTCCGCCCAGTTCGGCCTGCAGTTCGGCAAGCCCGACGCGGCCAACGACGTCGCGCGCCAGCATATGGCGGCGGCGCTCCCCGATCTTGTGGGCGACCAGGACGACGAAAGCCACCAGCGCAACGTCGATCCACGCTTGGAGCCCGCCCCCTTGCCGCCTCCCGCGGAGACCCGACTGGCGCCCACGGAGAGCGACGCGCCGCGGCCAGGCGCCGAGGTGGTGCAGCTCGACCGCTTCCGCAAGAAATAGACCTGCCCGCAGGATCGCCGGAGCTCCAAGCTCAATTCTTGCTCGCCGCTGCCCAAAACTTGGGCGTGCACGCGGCATGCTCGCGCGCGGTAGCGTGAGCGTGCAGATCAGGGTTCGGACCCAGACGGGAGAACGCAAGCGGCGCGTGGCGTCGTTGGGGCCGGGGCTCGCCTTCGGCGAGGTGGCGCTGCTCGACGGCCGCCCGTGGTCGGCCGACGTGATCGCCGACGAGCGGGTGATCTGCTACGGGCTCGCGGTCGAGCAGGTGCAGGAGCTCTCGGTAGCGCACCCCAACATCATGGTGACGATCCTCGCCAATCTCACGCGCGAGTTCTCCGAGCGCTTGCGCCACGCCAACGAGGCGATCCGGGCGCTGGAATAGGGCTAGACCGGCTCGGCCGGCGCGGGCAACGCCTTGGGCTGCATGTCCTTGGCAGGCTCCAGCGGCACGTTGAGCTCGACATAAAGCCCCGTCGCCCGGAAATCGACCTTGGTCTCGCCGCCGAGATTGTGGCGGATGCCCTTGTCGATAAGCTGCATGCCGAACCCGTTGTTGCGCCGGAGCGGGGTGGCCGCTCCACGTTCCTCCCAAGTGAGCAGCAGCCGGTTCCCGCGCGCCGTTCTCCAAGTAACCCCGAGCTGGCCCGCGCTCGCCGACAAGGCGCCGTATTTCACGGCGTTGGTGGCGAGCTCATGCAAGGTCATGGCGAGGATCGAGGTGCATTGCGGCGGCAGCAGAATGTCGGGGCCCTTGATCATGATCTTCGGGCCGTCCTCGCGCTGATACGGCTCGAGCTCACGCTCGACCATGGCCTTGAGGCTCGCGCCCGACCATTGCGCGTCGAGCAGGAGGTCGTGGGCGCGATGCAGGGCCCGCAACCTTTCGGACAAGGTCTGGGCCATGGCCTGGGCCGGCCTGCTGGTCGCCTGGCGCAGGCTCGCCTGCACCAGCGACTGCACGATGGCGAGCACGTTCTTGACGCGATGATTGAGCTCCCCGACCAGCATGCTCTGGCGCTGCGCGGCGCGCCTGCGCTCGGTGACGTCGCGGAAGATGAGCACCGCGCCGGCGGTTGACCCGTCGAAGCCGAGAATGGGTGAGCCCGAATCCTCGATCGGCAGCTCCTTGCCGTCCCGGGTCACGAGCAGCCCACCGGATTCAAGCCGCGTCGTCGCGCGTTCACGCAGGGCCTGCAGCGCCGGATCGTCGAGCGGCTTGCGCGTGGCTTCGTCGATGACGCGGAATACCTCCCAAATCGGCTTGCCGCGCGCTTCCGTTCCCGGCCATCCGGTCAGCATCTCCGCGACCTTATTGAGCAGCAACACGCTGCCCGAAGGGTCGGTGGCGATCACGCCCTCGCTGATGCTGCCAAGCGTGGTGCTCAGCCACTCCCGCTGACCTCTGAGCTCGATCAGCGCCTCGTTGCGAGCGCGATCCGCACGCCGCACGGCGCCGATCGTGGTCCAGGCAAAGGCCGCAAGCACGACGATGCTCGACACGGCAAAGATCGCAAGCGTCGCAGCGCTATCGTAATAGTCCGCAACCTCGGCCTTATGCGCGAACCAGCCGATGATCAGCGGAAGCACGAGAATGCCTGGAAGCAAACGGCGCAGCATCTCACCCGCGGGCGACTTCTCGACGATGGCGCCCGCGACGCCGTAGTCGGGAGAGGCCGCGAGAAGCCCGCCGGCAAGCAGGAACGAGCTCACCACGCCCCAGAGCGACATGGCGGTGAAGGGGAATGGGTAATAGAAGGTGGCCACGCCATAGGCGTATCCGGTCAGCACGATCAGCACCTGCGCCAGCATGGCGATCGCCAAGACTTGGCTCAAGGCCGAGCCCAGCCTATCCCCCTTGGCGCAGAGCAGCGCGAGCCCGAACACGATCAGCAATCCGGCGATGCCCGGCGCCATGCGGATAGACGGCGTCTCGCCGGAGGCATCGGGAGAGAGGGACACCCCGCCAAGCAGGGCGCGATCGATGCTGAGGTCGAATCGGTACAGGTCCTGGGCGAGGGTAGCCGCGCCGAGCAGCACAAGCCCCACGCCGATGAGCCAGGCAATCGGCCGGAGAGCCCTAAACGTCAGGCAGAACAGGCCAACACCTCCAGCAAGCACCCCTGCCGCTCCGTTCGGGGCCATGCTGCCGAAGGCGGGCAGCACTTGGTCCAGGGCGGAGAGGTCAAAGTGCCAGCCGGCGAGAACGAGCGCCCCGATGGCGCAAGCCAGCAGCGCAAACAGGCGCGCCAAGAACAGCGACACGCGCACCCCTCGCGGCGCCGGCAACGGCATTTTCGCTGGAACCTCGACCACTAGCCTTCCTCACCCAATTTCAGGGGACTGAAACCCCGGTAGAGTTGGGCGCTCCTCGGCAGAAGGCCTTAAAACGAGCAACAATGAACGCGTTCTCCCACCCTATTGCCGATGTTATAGCCTAGCCAAGATCGAGCCGATAGGTCATGCAGGCGCCCGGAAGCGCAGGCTGCGCCGGTGCCTGACCGAAGTGCCGCCAATGGAGACTTGAGCATGGCTTTGAGCAAGAACACCCCTCCAAACCCAATCGACCCCGATTCGACGCGCATGGAGACTGACTCCTTTGGACCGATCGAGGTGGCGGGCGACCGGTATTGGGGCGCACAGACCGAGCGCTCCCGCCGCAACTTCAGGATCGGCGAGGAGACCATGCCCCAGCCCCTGATCCGGGCCCTGGCCATGGTCAAGAAGGCCGCCGCTTTGACCAATCTCGAGCTTGGCCTGATCGACAAGCCGCTGGCCGGCGCCATCGCCGCCGCGGCCGACGAGGTGATCGAAGGCAAGCTCGACACCCATTTCCCGCTGCTCGTCTGGCAGACAGGCTCCGGGACGCAGTCCAACATGAACCTGAACGAGGTGATCGCCAACCGAGCAAGCGAAATGCTCGGCGGCACTTTGGGCGCCAAGCACCCGATCCACCCCAATGATCACGTCAATCTCGGCCAATCCTCCAACGATACCTTCCCCACGGCCATGCATATCGTGGCGGCCCAGGAGCTCGCTTATCGGCTGAACCCGGCTCTCGCCCACCTCTACCAAGCGCTCAAGGACAAGGCGGAGGCGTTCCAGGACATCCTCAAGATCGGCCGCACGCATTTGCAGGACGCCACTCCCCTAACATTGGGGCAGGAGTTCGGCGGCTATGCGGCGCAAGTCGATCACGGCATGGAGCGCATCAAGCAGGCGCTATACGGGCTTTACGCTCTGGCGCAAGGGGGCACCGCGGTCGGCACCGGACTGAATTGCAGCCCGCTGTTCCCGGAGCGCTTCGCCGCCAAGATCGCGGAGATGACCAAGCTGCCCTTCATCACCGCGCCGAACAAGTTCGAGGCGCTTGCCAGCAACGACGCCTTTGTATTCGCGCATGGCGCCCTCAACACCGTTGCCGTGTCGCTGTTCAAGATCGCCAACGACATCCGCCTCCTGGGCTCGGGTCCGCGCTCGGGATTTGGCGAGCTGATCCTGCCCGAGAATGAGCCAGGCTCCTCGATCATGCCGGGCAAGGTGAACCCCACCCAATGCGAGGCCGTGACCATGGTTGCGGCGAAAGTCATGGGGAACCAGGTAACCATGACCTTTGCCGGCAGCCAGGGTCATTTCGAGCTCAACGTGTTCAAGCCGCTCATGGCCTATTCCATGCTGCAATCGATCCGGCTCCTCACCGACGTATCCTTGAGCTTCACCGACAATTGTATCATCGGCATCGAGGCCAATCGGGAACGCATTAGAGAGCATCTCAATCGCTCGCTGATGCTGGTCACCGCGCTTGCGCCCCATATCGGCTATGACAAGGCGGCCGAGATCGCCAAGGCCGCGCATAAGCGTGGCACCACCTTGCGCGAGGAGGCGGTGCGGCTCGGCGCCATCAGCGCGGCGGATTTCGATCGGCTGGTGAGACCGGAGGACATGGTCGGTCCGAAGCGGTAGCGTTCGGGTGTCATCCGTCGAGACACTGCTTCGCAGCTCCTCGGGATAAAAAGGTAGGCCTCATGGCGGAGCCGTCCCTCATGGCCAAATCGCGCAACAAGCGCTCGATCACCATCGCCCGCCACCGCACCAGCATCTCGGTAGAGGATGCGTTCTGGGAGGCGCTTTGCGCGTTTGCGGAAGGCGACGGCAGGTCGGTGGCCGACCTCGTCGGCGAGATCGACAAGGGACGCGGCGGCGCGCGTCCGACAGAAACGAGTCCCTCGGACACAGGCCTCTCGGAGACAAGTCTCTCCGCGGCGATCCGTCTCTACGTATTGGAGCGCATGCGGAAAGCGCGCTAGAGCGCCGATAGTTGCAATGGCGCTCTAGCCTTTTGATTTACGCATGATCTTGCCGGAAAACCGGATCCCTCTTTTCCGGATCAGGCTCTAGCCCCCGCTGAAGATGCCGACGCCCTTCTTCCAGTCGTCCGGCGTTTGCGGCGGACGGCTCGGCGCTCTCGGCCCTTTCGATGCTCTTGGCGCGGGCGCCGCTGGCGCCCCAACGTCGTCGCCCACGGCGGTAACTGGCGCCGGCTGCTCCGGCGCGGTTGCGGCCGGCGCGGGCCTCTGGTCTGGCGCTGGGTTGGCCGGGCCTTGGCTCCATGGGAGTGCCGGTTCGGGCTGCGGTGGCGCGCCCTGCGTACCGGCGTCCAAATCCGCCGCCCGCGGCTCCGGCGGTGCGGCGGCCGAGACGGGCGGTGCCTTGGCCGAGGCTGCCGCCTTCGGCGCGGCAACGCTTTGGCGCTTGGCTTCGGCGGGGGCCTCGGCTGACGACTTGGCGACGTTCGAGCGCTTGGCTTCGACGGGCGCCTCTGCCGGCCGCTTGGCCACCGCAGGGATGTCGGCTGACGGCTTGGCGACGCTTGAGCGCTTGGTTTCAACGGGCGTCTCTGCCGGACGCTCGGCCTCGGCAGGGGGCTCGGCGGACGGCGTGGCGTCGCTTGAGCGCTTGGCTTCGGGCGGGGCGTCGGCCGACGACGGTTCGGCGTCGGCCGGCGCCTGATTGCGCCCGCTCACGTCAAGCGTCTCGAGCCGCTCCACGTCCTCCTGCATGCGGCGAACGGTGAGAAAGCTCTCGATCGAGGCCGTGTCAATCGCGGGCGTGATCGCGCCGGCATCGCTGAGCGGACCGGCAAAGACGAGGCTTACCGGCGGCACATCGGCGTCCCGGCTGCCGTCGAGGCGCATCACCCACTCGCTGTCCAGGCGGAGGCTCGCAAGCTCCACATAGCCGTTGATCGTAGTCTCGACGCCTTTGCTCGCAAGCGTCGCGGGCTCGAATTTGAGCGTGCCGTTCTTCACCTCGAAGGCAAGCTTGGCCGCGGCGTAGCTGTAGGTCCCGCGGGTGAGCTTGTCGCGCAGGCTGCGCGCCTGCGCCGCGATCTGGTCCTTATCCACCTTGATCTTCTTGGTCTTGGCGGCATCGATCGCCATGCGCCGCAGCGGCTCCGGCGAGAGGGCCTGCACTACTCCGGGATCGAGCGTAAGCGTCCCCTCGCCGCTTAGCCCAGCGACGAGGCCGGGAGGACTGAGACCTTCTCCGGAGACATTGACGGTGAGGGCAAAGGGACCTTTGGCGAGAATGCGCCCGGCGACGCTCTGCGACAGCTGATCGAGCTGGCCCGAGGTGAGCTCGGCATGGGCTTTCAGCTCCGCGCCCGCGCCCTGCGGAGACAAAGTCGCCGATGCGGCGAAGGCACCGCCGAACAGACGGCCCTTCAAATCGGTGAGCGAGAGCCCTGCCTTGTCGAGCCGTGCCAGTAGCACGGCATCCTCGAGCTGGAACGGCGCGCCGAGCGCGAGCCGCTTCGCGTCAAGCCTGATCTCGCCTTCGGCCCTTTCCAGTGGCTGAAGCGCAAAGCCGCGCGACGGCCACACGTCCGAGGCGCCATTGCCGATCGCGCCCAAGAGCTGCTCTGTCGTCGGCGTCCGCTGCCACGCGACCAGCGGCCCAAGCAGCGACGGCAACGACGCCGACGCGACATTTGCCTGAACGTTGAAGCGCGTCTTGTCCCCGCTTAAGTCGAAATGGGCGCTTCCCCGCACGGTCTGTCCCGCGATCTGGCCCGCGACGGAATTGAGATCGATGCTTTGCGCGGCCTTGGCCATATCGGCGTGCAGGTCGAGGGGGACGCCGGAGTCGCTTGGCGACGCGTCGAGGCCCATCAGCACGAGCGCCAGCGCCGCGTTGCTGGTCTTCGCCGAGGCTTGCCCCGAGAGGGCGACGCCATCCGGTTTGAGCGAACCCCGGCCGTCAAAGGCCGCTTGCAAGGACGCCGTCACCAGCTCGGCGCGGCCCGTGACGTTCGCATTCGGCACGCCATGGGCTTTCAGCGTGAGTTTGCCCTGCTCGGCGCCGGCGAGGGCCAGCCGTTCTGGCATAAGGCCGGGAACCAGCAGGCTCAGCAGCGCCTGCGGCCGGTCGCCCGCAACGGTGCCATCAATGTCGATCTCGGCATCGGCGAGCTTGGCCGGCTCGCCAATGGCCTTGGCGATGGCGGAAACATCCGCGCCGCCCGCCTTCCCCTTCACCTGGACCGAGGCTTTGGTCGCATTGCCGTCCCTGACCGCGGTAAGGCCCACCTGCAAGTCCAGGGGCGCAAGGCTCGCAAGCTGCTTCGATTTGGTCACGCTTTCGGTCATGCCCAAAAGCTCGGCCGCCACGCGCAGGCCGTCGGCGGTCGCTGCTTGCAGCGCGAAGTCCACCTGACCCACGGGAGCGTCGCTCAAGCGCTCGATATGGCCTTTGCCGTTGAGCGCGATGGCGCCCGTGGCAGCAAAGTCGAGGCGCTCCACGTCGAGGACATCCTTAGCAAGCGTGAATTTCGCATCGAGCTTGCCTGGAGGGATGTTGGGAAGCAGGAGCTCGCCCACGCGCAAGGTCACATCCGCCTCGTCGTCGCGGAGCGAGGTGAGGAGGTTCGGCGCGGCCCCCGACGCTGCGTCCTTGGTCGCCGTGGACGCCGGCAGCCAGCTGCGCCAGGCGGCGCTGTCGCCCAGCACCTCTCTAAGGTCGAGCCGGTCGCTGTCGAGGGCAAGATCGATCAGGCGCTGCTCACGACCATGGTAGTGCAAGGCACCGCTGAATTTCGTCCCGCTCAGCTCGCCGCTCGCATCGTTGAGATCGAGATTGCCGCCGCCAATGGTGGCCTTGGCGGACAGCGCGAAGGCGCCCACCGACGCTTGCCCCGACATTTCGCGGTCGCCGGCGGCCCAGCGGGTGAGCGTCCTGAGCTTGGAGCCCTCGAGCTTGAGCGGGCCTTCGAATACCGGGGCCCCCTTGGCGCGGCTCAGGCGCCCCGAAGCCTCCAGCCTAGTCTCGCCCGGTAGCTCGGCCTTGAGATGCTCGATCGTGACCGCGCCGTCGCGCGAGGCGAGCGCGAGGTCAATGTCGCCGATCAAATCCCCACCAAGGCTCGCCTGATCGAGATTGATCAATAGCGCGCCCTCCCCGACCGAGGCGGCCTCTGCCAGCAGCTTCTCGGCAACCGCGCTGAGAGCCTCGGCTGCGGAAAGCTCGGCTTGGGGCTCAGTCTTCGCGCCCACCGCGAGCAGCGTATCGACGTCGATCCAACGCGCCGAGAGCTCGCCGGCGGCTTTGGGGTGCTCGCCGAAATCGAGCGCGAGCTTGCCTTTCAGCATCTGCGAGCGGCCCTTGGCATGGAGGGTGAACTCGAAGGACGGCAGCTCGGCGCGGTCGGGCGTCGCCTTGACCTCACCCTTCAGCTCGAAGGCCGAGAGGTTGGTCTCGGGGGTGAGCGCCTCGTCCCCAGCCTGCGGCCCGGCCGCCGGTGTCGGCGGCTCGGCGGCCTGCTGCCCAGCCTGCGGCCCGGCAGCTTGCGGCTCCGCGGTCTGCTGTACAGCGGGGAGGTTCGGGGCAATGCGAATGATGAGGTTGCCGGCATAGCTGGGCTTCTGCCGCAAGCCCGTCACGTCGCCCTCGAGCAGATAGGTGGTGCTGCGGTCGGGATCGCGCAGCGCCGATTTCAGCCGGAACAATCCATCGGCGTCGCTCGCGCTCGTCGAGAAGCGAAGCTCCTGGTGGCGGCCTGCAAAATCATAGGTCGCGGAGACCTTATAGGGCCCGGACAGCGAGCCAGCGCTTGCTTCGCCTTTGACCCCAGCGATCACCAGCGAGGGCTGTCCCGGCCGCATCACCTCGATTCTGCCGCCGGTGACGCTGACCTCGTCGAGCAGGACCTCTTTCGGAACAAAGGGAAGGGCCTCTCCGGGCCGCCCCACATCGCTCCAATTGCTGCTGCCATCCTGCCGGAGCGCCAGGCGTAGGACAGGGTCAGAGATCGTGATGTTGCGGGCCTCGACGCCGCCACCGAGTAAGGCGCCGATATTGAGCCAGGCCTCGATCGACCGCGCCTCGAGCAAGGGCTGGTCGAACCGTCCGTCCTGATCGGCGACCTTGACGTCATCGAAGCGGAGCTCTGGCGCGGGCAAAAGCACCAGATGCACCTTTCCGCCAACCTTCACCGCACGGCCGAGCAGCTTCGCCGCTTGCGTCTCGAACACCGGCCGGTAGTCGTTCCAGTCGATGAAGAGCGGCGCCGCGAAGAGCGCGCCGAGCACGACGATCAGCACTGCCGTTAAAGTGAGCAGAAACGAGTTCACGAAGGTCTATGCCTTAGGCTCGGACGCGAGCATTCGCAGGGCATTTGGCAAAGCCAGGGGACCCTTTGGTCCTGTCCGCCCGCAAGTTTGGTCATGATAACGCAAAGTTCTTGTCAGGATTGAGGATTTTCAACGGGTCTAGCGCCTTTTTTATGGCAACCATGACTTCGACGCCCTGCCCGTGCTCTTGCGCGAGATAGCGGATCTTGCCCCGGCCCACGCCGTGCTCGCCGCTACAGGTGCCGTCCGTGCGCAAGGCCGCGCATATACGCCGATTGACCGCTTCGATCGACCTGATCAAGCCAAATCGGCACGCGGCCCCGACCTGGCGCCCCCGCCTGGCCGCTCGCCGTCAGTTCAGCTTGTAGGCCGTGAAGATGATGCTCGGCACGACCGGCTCGCCGGCGGGTTTGGACGCAATCATCGTCACGGCGGCCGGGTGGTTTGCAGCCGCGAGTTGCTGATCGGCGCTTGACAACTGAGCGAAGGGTGCCGCGACAGCGGCAGATGCCGCCAGGCTCAGCAAACAACCGGCAAACGGCGCGCGAAAGTTGACCATGACTTTCTCCACAAATGGCAGCGAAGCATTCGTCTACGGGAACAGTGATGAAGCTTCGTGAATGTCGACCAACGTGCCGATCGCGTCCACTCGTAAGCTTAGTCATGATACCGCAAAGATCTTCCCGGGATTGAGAATATTCAACGGGTCCAGCGCTCTTTTTATCGTAAGCATCACCTTAACGCCCTGCCCATGCTCTTGCGCAAGATAACGGATCTTGCCCTGGCCCACGCCGTGCTCGCCGCTACAGGTGCCGTCCATGCGCAAGGCTCGGGCGATCAGCCGGTCGAGGAAGCCCTGCACCGCGCGCCTCTCGGTGGCGTTGCCACTATCGAGCAGCGGCATGACATGGAAATTGCCGTCGCCG
>Ga0116224_10000510_pt1 | contig 30587 bp, 26 predicted proteins | sample Sb_taG_9_FD_89699 | JGI IMG/M metagenome (GOLD analysis project Ga0116224, IMG submission 89699) | Peat soil microbial communities from Weissenstadt, Germany - Sb_50d_b_LC metaG | ecosystem: Environmental > Terrestrial > Soil > Wetlands > Peat | place: Germany: Weissenstadt | collected 2010-09-21 | reverse complement strand
GGTCACAATGACAGGTCAATCCTGGCAATTCTGTGCAAGATTGCTCGTTTTGCGGACCGATGCACCAGTCGTAGCCACCCGACACAAGGGTAGTATGAGGAGCACAACAGGCGCGAGCCGAAAGCGGCCCGCGCCCATCGTTAACTGTGAATGGCCGAGCTACAGTGCGACGCTGAGCGCAATGTTCACGCCTGGATAGCTCGGGTTACACAGGTAATACACGCCATCAATTTCGACAACAAAAACATCTTGGGTGTAGAGCCAGTTGCTGGGCCATGGATCAACGAATCCGAACCAGTAGCCGCCGTATTGGAAGCGGCGATCTCTGCGGTAGTCGTTCTCGCTGACACGAAATCTGTGCTCCCGCCCGAAGTTGGCCCGGAAGCGGTCGTCGGGGATGCGGTTACCATGGTTACCACCGGCACGCTGCTCCTGTTGGTCAGGCTTTGCCTGCTGTGGGCGTTGCTCCGGCTGCTTTGCGTTTTTCTCTTCCTGCTTACTGTTCTTGTCTTGCTGTTGCGCGTTCTTTTCTTCCTGCTTGGTGTTCTTCTCCTGCTGCGGCGCGGTTCTCTCCTCTTGCCTGGCGTTCTTCTCCTCCGGCTTGGCGCTCTTCTCTGCCTGCTTTTCGGGTTTAGCTTGTTCCGCTTTTTTCTCGTTTTCCTGAGCGGGCTTGGCTTTGTTTTCTTCTTGCTGGTCGCGCTGCTCCTGCTGGGCGTACGCCGGAACAGCAGCTCCGAGGGCCAGAGACAAAACTGCTGTGCTGAAAAGTCCAACTCGTTTCATGTGTTGCCTCCATTTGTATCGAATCTTAGGTAGCTTTTGTTAAACTGGGATCTCCTCGGCTGAAACCGAAGTTGTCGCTACACCGCTTACGTGCCGATGTGAATCCGGGAAAGAGAATGAAACAGCCCAAAAACATTCATGATCCACAGAACCACGGCAATCACCACGACGCCATTCAAAATTGATTTGATGGTTCCCTGCATGGGGATGAAGCGATTCACCAGCCACAGGAGGACACCCACCACGATCGGAACTTCAAGCAGTTGAATTAAAGGCATGATCTTTGACCTTCCTTGTTTCGTCGGCTAAATCTCACCAGCTAAGTTGCGCGGGCTAACGCCTCTCATCGGCCTGGAGGCGCTGCCTTGATTTCGATTCTCCGGAATGCTTAGAGTCAAATCGTGTTCACCGCAAGGTTTGGCGGCACACACGGATGAAGAGCTGATTGGCTCGTAGTCGCCCGCCGTGAACTGATCGGGCCACCGACAGCAGCTTAAGAATGAGAAGCGCGACTCAAAGGTCGCGGCTCGGACCCACAGTCAGTACAAGAAGAATGACAGGTCCGAAGTTGTGCGTCTGAGCAAGATAGCTCACATGTGAAGTAGAAGTAAAAGTAGCGATCAGACGGTAAGATCAAATCCCGGACACCTTACCGCGCATGATGGGGAATCGTCCCGGCGGACGTCCCGAGAAGGCTACTTCCGGCAATTCTGTGCAAACTTGCTCGTCTTTCGGACAGATGCGTAGGTCGCAGCCAAACGACAAACGGATAGCATGAGGCACACAACATTAAAGTGAGCAATTCAGACCAGCTATTCCTCGCTGCCGGGGCGATCATGATGCTAGAGACGAGCACTTCTTCTCTCTCTTTCAGGTCCTCTGAACTAAGTCAGCCATCTGAAGTCCTCTCCTCTTAGTTCTGCAAATCCGAAAGGGACAATTCATGAAAAAAGCAATGACAGTGCTGTTGATGAGCGCCCTGGGCCTGGTGGGAACTTACGCGTGGGCAGGCTCGGCCCGTGAAGACTCGGTCGCACGCCTGGATTCCTCCGTCGATGTTCTGCACGCCATCATGGCGACTCCAGACAAAGGCATCCCAGAGGAAGTGTTGAGCAATGCGAAGTGCATTCTCGTCGTACCAAACTTGATTAAGGGTGGATTCATCTTTGGCGGCAAGCACGGACGCGGTGTGGCGACGTGCCGTACCGCTGAAGGCTGGAGCGCTCCCGCATTCGTGTCGGTGGGCGGTGGAAGTTGGGGATTACAAATCGGAGTCGAGGACGTGGACCTGGTCATGCTGGTCATGAACGACCAGGGTTTTCAGCATCTTCTCTCCAGCAAGTTCGAACTCACCGGTGAAGGATCAGTCGCAGCGGGCCCAGTTGGCCGTCACGCTTCCGCCGGAACTGACTGGAAGATGAACACTGAAGTGCTGACCTACTCGCGCTCGAAGGGCGTGTTCGCCGGCCTGACGCTGGAAGGGGCGGTCGTGGAGCAGGATAACGACTCCACTCGCGCGATTTACGGCAAGCACATGATGTTTCGCAACATCCTTTCTGGTAAAGCGACGACTCCCCGAAGCGCAGATTCATTCCTGAAAGCTGTGTCCGAGGCAGGCCAACAGGCCAAGATTGCCGAAGCAAAAGAAGACCAGAAGTAATTGCATCAGGAAGATGGCAGCGACTTTCGTGGCTGACCGGAGCTGCATCCTGGCTCCGGTCAGAGCTACAAAAAATATGGACAGTTTGTCATCACGATGTGGCCCCTATCTTCCCGTCGCAGAAGGCGGACAACATGAAAGCTGGTTTCCAGAAATATCTTTGGGCACAAGTAGCTTGTCTTAGTCTCGGCACGATTTTGGCCTTCGGTCAGTCCTCCGGCTTTGCGCAAAATCTCGAGGCCTGCAAGGCCGGCCGTGCAGCCTGTGATCAGTCCAAGTTGAGCGCCGCGCAGTCAACAGACGTCGCCCTGACCAGCCACGGGCGAAACGTTGTGAACTGCCGGAACGGCTACGACTCCTGTGACCGTTCAAAGCTGACGGAACCGGAGACGATTGCGTTGGCCGTGGCCGATCACCAGCGGAATGTGACCGACTGCAACGACGGGATGCAGTCCTGCGACCGCTCCAAACTGACCCCGTCTGAAGCCCGCGAGATGGCCGTAGGGCAGCAACAGCGCAATCTCGCCGCCTGCAAGGATGGAACGGGCGCCTGCGATCGCTCCAAACTGACTCCGGCGGAAACCGAGGGAGTGAACAGCGCCAGGCGCGAGCTCAATGCATCCGACTGTGAGAATGGCTCTGGACTATGTGACCATGCCCAGTTGACTGCTTCGCAAACCCAGGAAACGGCCGCTGCGCAACACCGGCGCAACGCCCAGAATTGCGAGAACGGCTGGGACGAGTGCGACCACTCCCAACTTACTCCGTTGGAAGCGAAACAAACAGCTGACTCAGAACACCAGCACAACCTCTCCGCCTGTAAGGACAGCGAGGCAACCTGTGACTACGCCAAACTGACTCCCGCAGAAGCCAAGATCCTGGTCGATGCCGAGCATAAGCGGAACTACGCGGCTTGTCTGAAAGGGTACGGCTATTGCGATCCGTCCCGGCTCACGGTTGAGGAGGCTCGCACGATCCACCCTGACAACTGATCCTCCAGAGCGGGAGGAAACGTTCCTTGTGCAGGAGCTTATGATTCAACGAGAGTGTCCACACTGCAGTAGCGAACTGGTGAGAGCCAGGCGCGCCGATCAGCAATCGATGCCAGTAATGGCACACGTTGCATCTCCTGGCTGGCGTTGCCACGTTTGCGGAGGCGAGTTCACCACAGAGCAAATCCGCGATAGCAAAAAGGCTAAATCCACGGCAATCCGCACGTATAGGCTTGCCGGTCGATCCGCGTGCGACATGGCTTCCCCAAAGTGAGGTAGCGCAAACTCGCAACCTTGGTTTTTGAGGAAGATTGGTCTGGCGGCACGGGATATTCATCCCGTTTTCAATTTTCGGCCCGGCGTCGATGCTGCACCGGCCGCTCTTAAAGTGAAGGGAATCCGTCGATCTGCGGTTCAAGCCCGTGCTTCGCGACAACTTTAGTCGCGGAAGTGTTGAGGGAATTCATTTGTTAAACCGATGTCTGTCATAGCGAAGCTTTGAAAGCCCAGTTTCAGCGCCGGGGAATCAGCTTGCAGGCGGTAGTCGTTTTTCGTTGAGATTCACAAACAGCGGGTCCACAAACGGTTCATGAGTTCACCCTGACGTAATGAACGCTCGTTGCACAAGGGGCGGTGGACCGTATCACACGCGCCCGTAAGGTCGTCGGCGATCAGAATGCATTCGACATTTGCCGATTCACCTGCCACTGATATGGCCACAGGATAGATTCGTCACAAATCACACTGGCCTTCTGCGGGTGATCTTGAACGTGAAGGCGTAGTCACACGGTTTGCTCTTTGGAGTTTCCACTGCAAGCCCCTCCTTTGTCATCTCCCACTTCAGGTCCTTTCCGTCGCCGAGCATGGTGATCGAAACGATTTCATTCGGATACAACCCAGCCCAAGTTCGCCCTCGGGGCGCGAGACTCTTGATCACCGCCTTCTCGCCTGGCCAATCGAGCGCAATGGCATACAGAACGTCGGGTTTAGCGGTGAAACGGATGTCTTGCGCCGTGTATTTCATATCGTTGCTCTCGTTAAACGAGCCGGCTTTTTCAAGCTGAGTCGGTCCTTCTGCCGCAATCAGCCACGGAGTAGTGTCGTAGATCGCTTCGCCGTTGATCTTCAGCCACTCGCCGAGTCCGCGGAGCCGATCCTTGGCCTCGTCTGGGATGGTACCGTCCGGCTTCGGACCCACGTTAAGCAGCAAGTAGCCGTTCTTGCTGACACGATCCACGAGGTTGTCCACCAAGTTATCGACAGACTTGAAACCGGAAGCAGGACAATATCCCCAAGACCCCTGATCATCGACAGTGGAGTCTGTGATCCAATCGTTGTAGGTTAGTTCGCGTTCCTGACCGAGTTCCAAATCAAGAATGCCGACCATGGGGACGAGGTTATGCTTCTTGTAGGTCACTACCACGTCCTTTTTTCTCTGCGCTGCTTTGTTGTAGTAATAGGCCAGGACGTCCTTCTTGTAGCTTTCATGCGCCAGTTCCAAACCGAAATCGAACCAAATCAGGTCAGGATCGTAGTTATCGATGACTTCGATGATTTTGCCTTGCCACCGGTCGAGGTGCTCCTTGGTAGGCAGAGCATAGGGTTCGTGTATGAACCCATACAAACCTGAGTAGCGAGGATCGGAGCTGTCCAAACGCTTGTCAGTGGTTGGAAAAAAGAACCAGTTTTCCATGTGATGAAAAGCGGTGACAAACTTCATGCCCTGGCCCTTGATTGATTTTGAAAGTTCGCCCACAATGTCTCTCTTGGGGCCCATCTTCGCGGCGTTCCACTCCGAGTACTTTGTATTCCACATCGAGAACCCGTCGTGGTGCTCGGCGACGGGGCCGGCAAACCGGGCACCTGCACTCTTGAACAGCTCTGCCCACTCGTCGGCGTTGAACTTTTCCCCGGTAAACTTAGGAATCAGATCCTTATAGCCGAACTTCTCCAAAGGACCATAGGTCTCCTCCCAATGTTTCCGCTCCGGCGAATCGGGTTGCCAGTAAACCTTATTGACGTACCAGGTAACGTTCTTGCCGACTCCGTGTACAGCATAAACGCCCCAGTGGGTGTAGATTCCGAACTTGCTGTCTCTCAGCCATTGCGGTGAGGGCAGGGTTCTCAGGGAATTCCAGGTAGGTTGAAATTCACCGGAATTCCTATTCCGGCCAGTCTTCTTCGCGGCGGCATTCTCGACTAACGGGAGTGGACTATTTGCGAGCAGGGATCCTGCTGAAATGGCACAGCCAGCGGTCAATAGACGTCGCCTTGTGAGGCTCATTGGTTCGATTTCCCCCTTATCGCCGAACACTACGAAGAGTCGCCATTGGTTCAGCCACTTATCGCACAGGATGGTAGTAGCGCTGGCCTCGAGTGTCAAGGCTTTTTCGCCGAGCGAGCAGAGGGTTCGATTGCACCCATCTTTCACGCGCGAAGCAGAGAAAGGCGAGCTCTCGAATAGTTGGTCCGTCCATTGGACACTGATTAGGTCGTCGTTAAGCCGTTTTGAAAAATGCAAGCTAGAGCGTGAACGCTACTTTGCAACTGCAAACTCGACAGTCGTTGGCCTCGACGATTCCATCGCCAGCCATACGACAAGGTCACTGCCTTCCAGGTGGGGCACAAATCCGTAGCGGAAATTCGCTCCACGGGAGACTGGCTTGCCGTCGATACTCAGTTTTGGTTCCGCATCTCCCCAGTTTTGTACGACAAACGCCGGGTTCAGCAACGGCGAGTCGGAACTTGCTTTGAGCAGAAACCGGACCTGGGAAGCCGACGAGTGAGATTCACGAACGATGACGAATGCACGCTGCGTCGGGTCGTAACCCTGGTTCTGAAATCCCGACCCGACGAGCTCCACGCTCGGCGGAGAGAGCCAGGATTTCGCCAACGGAACAAGCTCTGCGGCAGTCTTCGTGGTCAGTCCATGCAGCAGAATCTTCGTCATCGAGTTTCCGGTCTGGGTGTACGGATCCCAATAGATATGTGACAACGACGAATGGGACGGCCGGTCCGGAGCCACTGCGGAAATCCCGCTCGATCTTACCTGCGCCACCGGCCAGTGGTTCCACCACTCGAACATCGAGTAGGTCACCTCTCCGGTATACAGCTGCATAGAGGAATTTGCCGGCGAAACGATCTGGAATGGTTTCCAGTTCGACTTGAGATTCACCACTTGAATGTTGGGGTGCTCCGGCCTATCCATGTTTTTCAGAGGAGGACCTTTTTCCCAGGAATAAACCGCCGTTTCCCCCTTCATGTTGCCGATGGTAAGGGCGTCGGGCCGGATGTTGTCCTCAGGTCGAGTGCCAGCACCATTGATAACGATCGTTTCCTGGAATTCGTGCCAGTTCTTGAAATTCGATGTCCAGAGCACTTGTTTGCGAACCGCCACTCCGTCCGGGTAGATGGTGAAATATTCGTCCGCCCAGTCGGTCCAGCCTGTGGTTGGATCCGGGTTCGCGCACGTGTAGTTCACGACTTCGCAGAGCCCGTATCGCCAATGAACTACCGCACGCGCGTCCGTGTTCTCGATGATGCGGACGTGGGAATACCGGTTCTCTTTGTCGGACATGGGTTCGCAGTCTTCGCCACCCGGACAATCGACCTTGCCGCCTGTTTCCAAAAACTCGTCGGTGTACCACCTGTTATTCTCGGTGACCCAGTCGCCGCCATAGTTCGTGCCTTGCCAGAAGACCATGCGGATGGGAGCCTGATCGAACCGCACTACGACGTCAGAGTTGGGGGCGACGCGGCGCGGCTCGTCCCACATATCGTCGTACTTCAGGGTGGTGTAGAAAGCACCGAATCGCCCGATTCCGGGTGGACCTGACGGCAGAACCGGCCAGGGCAATACATTTCCACTTGGCGGGTGGACATCGGCGTATGCTTTAGCGATCTCCGCTGCCGTCAGGCTGCGGTCGTAGATGCGCAACTCATCGAGAATACCGTCGAACGAATATCGAACCGGAATTTTGGGATGAATCCACTGCGCCGGGAGAACCGGATCGCGAACTCTACCGATGACCAGATCTTCCCGTTCGGCGGGGCTCAGACTTCCCTGCAGAGGCAACTCTCCCACTAAGGCCCCGTCCAGGTAAATCGCCATTCCTTTTGCCGGATCGTAACTACCGGCGACGTGCGACCACTTTTTCAGAGGCAGCTGAGACTTCGAAACCAGACACCACCACTGACCGCCAACTGCGACTTTTAATCCGAAGTGGCCGAAAGAATCGATTCCAAAAAAGTAGCCCGCTTGTTCCTCGCGTCGATGCTCCACGATCGGGACCCAGTTCCATGGATAGGTGTTGACCGCCACCCAGGCGTCCACTGTGACACCTGCAGTCGTTGGTGGGACGCCCTTGTAACTGCGAGTGATGATTGTGGACTCCCCGTCAAATCGCAGGCCATTTCCGGAGACACCACTCACCCAGTGGAACAATCCGCCGATGGCATCATCCGTGCCGCTGACCGAATCATGGGCTACCCGTCCGCTGGTCTCATTGAAAGACCATTCTGCCACCGGACTGTTGGTTTGTGCGGAGATGTAGGTTGGAATAAAGATCAAAAGCGGAACTGTTATCCGCACTATTAGTTTCATGGTCGACCTTTCACGGTTGCTCATTCCGGAGGCACTCGGAATTGGGGGCGACGCGCGCTCAGATCCGGATGGAATAGACCTTGATTGGGTTTGTTTCAAGAATGGCATGCTGTTCATCACCGGAAAGACGGCTAACGTAATCAGCCTCCAAGTTAATCACCGAAGCATAGTCTCCCGCCAAAGTGCATACGGGCCAATCCGAGCCGATCATTAGTCGAGCAGGGCCAAATGCGTCAAGCACAACATCGAGATACGGTTCGAGATCCTGGGCTGTCCATGAATTCCAGTCCGCCTCGGTTATGAGCCCAGAAATCTTGCAAACAACATTGGCAAAGCCTGCCAGTCGTTTGAGGTCACGGGCCCAAGGCTCGATTTCCCTGGCTCTAACGGGAGGTTTCGCAATATGGTCCAGCACGAACAATTGGTCTGGAAATCGTTTCACTACATCGCACGCGATGGGAAGATGCCGAGGGAAAAGAAGGAGGTCGTAAGTTAGCCCGAATCGCTTCAACTGACTCAACCCACTAAGAAAGCCCTTTCGTAACATGAACTCGTCATCCGGTTCGTCGTGGACGACGTGTCTGACACCGCGGAATTTCGGGTGTTGAGTAAGCAGCTCAAGCTGCTCAACCGCGCGTGCGCTACAGAGATCAACCCAACCCACCACTGCGCGAATGAAAGGATACTCGTCCGCGAGTTGCAGAAGCCAAGTACTCTCTTCGAAACATTGCCGGGCCTGTACTGCAACCGTGGCACTGACACCAGCATCGTTGATGAGTGGCAACAAGTCGACCGGCAGGTGATCCTTACGGAGCTTGTCCATGCCAGCGGCCATCCATACGTAATCTCGATCGTTATACTTCCAGAAATGCTGGTGGGTATCGATTTTCATCGTAGCCCCAAGTCCCGACCCCGCTAGGCGGTCTGCCTTTCCGAAAAGAATCCGCGTAAGACGAAAGGTTCCGAAGTTGCGTTTATGTTTCTCAGCGACGCTTGACCTCAGGCTCAGCGGAAGATGTAGTACAGAACAGCGACCACCAATGCGAGGACCGTTGCGATTAAGCGTGGGTCCCGCACGCCTTTGAACGGTTCCTGAGTGACGGCGGCCAAGGGGTGGTCCCAGGTCAGGCCATCTACCGATTCGGGCGCAGGTGCCGGCGTGAGGAGGGTGACCACAACATAGATGACGCTACAGATACAAAACATCCACCAGGCTTGCATCATGAAAGGTATGCCCCAGCGATGAGTAACTATCTTCTCCACGCCGAACGCCGGAAGATCCAAGATGAACGCCGTCGCTCCCATTGCAAAGCCGGAAATCAGCGTGTACAGCGAAGCCTGCTTGGTGCCTCGGCGCCACAGCACGCCCCAGAGAAACACGACCGTGATCGGCGGCGCCAAGTCAGCTGCAATGGCATTAATCGCTTCGAAGATGCTCGAATATCGTCCACCTTGAGTTGACCAGGCCATAGCCAGCAGCATGACGACAACTGAACTGACACGGCCAATTGTCACCTGGGCACGGTCGGATGTGCTGGGTCGCAGCCGTGCCACTATATCAACCGCCACAAGGGTTCCAATGCTGTTGAGAGCGGCTGCAACTGCGCTCATTAAGGCCGCTAGAACTGCTGCGGTGATCAGCCCCCGTACTCCTGTCGGAATCAATTGCTCAATGAGCACTGGTAGTGTTTGGTTGCTCTCGCTCCCAATGATGTCGTGAAACAGTACATATGCAATGACGCCAGGCAGCACGAGCAGAAATACAGGCAGAATCTTGAGAAACCCGGCAAAGAGGGGACCCAATTGAGCATCTTCTGAGCTGCGCGCCCCTAACACTCTTTGAACAATAGTTTGGTCTGTGCACCAATACCATATCCCGAGAATCGGGTATCCAAGCAGCACGGCATACCAACTCAGACCTGCGGAGTCGTGCGTGTGTAGCATCGACAGTTGTTCCGGCTTCGTGGCGGCCCTAAACTGTTCCACTGAATGGATCCCGTGCCCAGGCAGTGCCGCCAGAGAGAACGCTAAAATCAACAACGCCCCCAGTATCAGGATCACAGTATTGACGGTCTCAGTGATGACTACGGCTCGCAGACCGCCAAGCACGGTGTAGATTCCGACGACTGTGGAGATGATCACGATCGATGTAACTACATTGATGCCAAAGAAGCGGTGGAAAACTGCTGCACCGGCGTACAAGCTCATCCCAATGTGGATAAATAAGGCTGCGACAATTGCCATGAAAGCTAAGAATGAGCGCGACGCGGGACTGTATCGGCGCTCCAGAAATTCCGGCAAAGTTGCTATGCGGGTTCGAAAATAGAATGGAGCGAACACGAGCGATAAGAGGATAAGCGTGTACGATGCCATCCATTCGAAGTTCCCCCAAACGAGGCCTTCGTTGTAGCCAGACGCAGTAAGCCCAACCAGGTGGATGGTTGAAATATTGGATGCAAAGAGCGCCGCACCGACAAATGGCCAGGACAGTGATCGGCCGGCAAGAAAGAAAACGTTGCCCGTTATTTTGATTCGCCGGACTGACAATAGACCAACGGTCAAAATGCCGAACATGTACGCCAAAATAATCGCTACGTCGAGAGCTGGAATTGTAAGAGTAGGCTGCATCGCAGAGCTCATTCAATAAATCCAAACACGAGCAATTGATCGTTGGCTGACCAGGACGATTGATGTCCACGCGTGATAGTTCGCGACGTTTGGATGGGCCAATGCGAGGGCGAACTCTACCACTCATGAATTCCTAATGTCAAGGATTTCTGGACAAGGTCATATATGTTTGACCCTTTGTATTGGTGGTCTCCCGAAAACCATCAAGATGCGACTTCTCGGCACGACTGAGACGGCTTGACCGATGATGGATCGTGTTTTACAATTCGCCACGGCGTATGGTTGGACCAATACAAACTCTCCGATTAGGCGTGGTGCGAGGAATCCTCTTATGAGAAGAATTCTACTGAATGCTCCGGGCGAGTTTGTCGACGTCATAGTTCCACGCCCGGTGCCTTCCAGTGGGCAGGCCTTGATCCGAGTTCATCGAGTCGGGGTTTGTGGAAGCGATTTTCATGCTCTTGCGGGAAGGCACCCAATCTATACGTACCCACGTGTGCTGGGTCACGAACTTGCCGGCGAAATAGTGGAAGTGCCCGAGAACGCACGAGGACTCCGCCCGGGTGATAGATGCGCCATCGAACCGTACATCAGCTGCGGCCACTGCCGCACTTGCAAAATGGGAAGAACGAACTGCTGCGAGCAGCTTCGCCTGCTCGGTGTACATGTCGACGGAGGCATGCAGGGATTCTTGGGCGTCGCGATCGAGCTATTGCACAAATCGGATTCGCTGTCGCTTGATCAACTCGCGCTTGTCGAGACGTTGGGAATTGGTGCTCATGCCGTTAGGAGAAGCCAGTTGCGGGCAGGTGAAGAGGTACTAGTCGTTGGGGCCGGCCCCATCGGACTAGCGGTGAGTCAGTTCGCCAATGCCATTGGCGCGAAAGTGGCAATCATAGAGATCAACGATTGGCGCAGGCGCTTTGCACAAGAACTGGGTGTAGAAACCCTATCTACTCCGGATGGAAGATTGGCTGACGTAGTATTCGATGCGACGGGTAGTGCCACCTGCATGGCCGATGGGTTGAACTATGTTGCTCCGGGAGGGCGGCTTGTGTTCGTGGGCTTAACGCGTGATCCAGTGCGAATAGATGATGCGCTGCTACATCGGCGTGAAATCACAATTCATGCGAGCCGAAACAGTTGTGGACAGTTTCCATCTATTATCCGCATGCTTGAAGACAAACAGATCGATACCGAGCCTTGGATTACTGATCGACTCACCCTTGACGAAGTGCCTGCGCGGTTCAAAGACCTCTCCGAAAAAGTTGGAATGATGAAAGCGGTTGTGGAAGTACGAGAGAGCGATGGATAGATGCTGCCGGGTTCGAGTTTCAGTATTGCACTCGCGGGTTTGCGGACACCTCAGTACTCGGTGCCCAGAATCGAGTGTTGCGAAGCAGATGCGTTGCGGTTGTTAGCATGGTTGTGAACAGCTGCTCGCACCTCTTCAGCGCGTGACACGTGGTTGCGCAGTTATCCAATGCAAGATTGAGCTTCCTGTGGAATACAGCAATCTTGGACGCACCGGGATGAGGGTCTCCCGGCTGAGCTTCGGGGCTTCGTCTCTTGGCGGTGTTTTCCGTTCTGTCGATGAAAGTGAAGCTATCAAGGCCGTCCACGTGGCGCTCGAATGTGGAATTAATTACTTCGACGTGGCACCGGCGTATGCAGGCACAGTCTCTGAGACTGTTCTGGGGAAAGCATTGGGTGGCGTCCGACGTGATCAGTATTATCTCTCGACGAAAGTGGGCAAGTATACCAAGCCTGGCTCTTACGGCGAGGACACACTCGACTACTCACGGAATCGAATTCGCAAATCGATTGACGAGAGCGCTGAACGCTTGGGCACTGACTATTTCGATCTGATTCACATCCACGATATCGAATACCAAGGGCGAAAGCAGACGGAGTGGGCTCTGACGGAAGGCTACGAGTCTGTACTGGAGTTGAAACAGGAAGGGCGGATAGGCGGTGTCAGCTTCGGAATCTACCCGATAGATCTCTGGGTGAGAATTTTCTCTTCTCTCAACGTCGATGCCGGCCTGGTCCACAATCATTACTGCCTAAACGACACGCGATTGACAGAACTGTTGCCTATTGCCAACGCTAAGGGAATTGGAATTATCAATGGTTCTCCGTTCGGCAGTGCCTTGTTGACAGACCGTGGCCCCGCGGATTGGCATCCTGCAGGGGCTCAGGATCGAGCTACTTTCAAAGCGGCGGCCGATTTCTGCCGAAAGCAAGGAACTTCCATCGCGAAAGTGGCACTGCAGTTTGCCAGCCAAAACCCTAAGATTTTGACTACTCTCTTCAGTTCCGCCAGTTCTGAATCAGTACGACGTAACGTTGAATGGCATGAGGAATCGTGTGACCTGGGACTCACTGCAGAGGTGCAAAAGATTCTGGAACCCGTGCGCGACAAACAATGGGAATATTAGCCAGCTGCGGAGAACCCAGGTGGCGGCACGGCTTTGGGAGCCGTGCCTTGAAGCCTTCAGGGGATGGCAGCTCATCAGAATCGGCAAGAGACATATCCGTCAGTGAGTCGCTGTACCAATTGTGTGAATCTCGCTAAAATGAAAACTGCTCTCTGTTTGTTTGTCGAAGAACAAGGTCGCAATTGTTGTCGCGCATATGACAACTTCCGTACAGACTCGGCGCAAGGCACCGGCCGACACCCGGATTACGGCCAAAATACTCGAGAAGATTAAGCGCCTTATCTCGACCGGGGCCGTCGCACCTGGGGGAAAGTTTCCCCCTGAACGTGAACTGGCGAAGGAGTTCGGCGTAAACCGCGCTTCGTTACGTCAGGCCCTCAAAGTACTTGAGATTATGGGCGTGCTCATCCAAAGGGTCGGCGATGGGACGTATCTGAGCGCCAGCGCCGAGTCGACCCTCAAGGAGCCAGTTGATTTTCTCATCCTCCTAGACGACCTTTCCCATCATGAACTGTTCGAGACCCGCATGATTGTCGAACCGGAACTCGCGGCGCGGGCGGCCCAGCGCGCCAGCGCCGAGGACCTGATCGGGCTGCGAAAGGCGATTGTGGCGATGGAGAACTGCCGTACGAACCAAGAGAGGTTGGATGCGGACCTTGCGTTTCACGAATGCATTTTTCGGGCCAGCGGGAATCGTATTTGTCACCTGCTCTTCAAAGTAATCCACCGCAACGTACTGACTAGCATGTCGCAGCTTTCCAAGCGCGTTCCTCTCGAGCGGCCGCTGACCTTTCACAAGCGAATCTATGCGGCAATCCAAGAGCGGAATTCGGAAGAAGCGCGCCGCCAGATGCTGGATCACATTGCCGACACCAAAGCGCTCCTGACGTCAGCGAGCGGGTAATGCCAGGGCCAAAATCTGCCAACGCCGCAATGGCAGGACAAACAAACCTGCATCAAGTTCTCGGTGGATCAAAGGACCATCCAATCTGTCGCTAGCCAATCATTGATCTTTTTTTGCTGCACCCCATCTCTACACAGTATCGCTCGCGGCTCTCCGTCAGGCCTTGATTATCTTCGCCCCAGTGTGTACGATTTGGTCCGTCCATTGTCGCATCAAAATCCATGCGCAGACGAGAATTCTTGAAGCTAAGTGGCGGTGCGACGTTTGCTGCGGCGACCGCCCGTGTTAACCCTGATGCTCTTGCGGCTTTAGCAGCCGGCCAGCCGCGCGAAGCCGGCTGCTTCTACGTTTCACCTTCCGGCAACGACCATCATCCGGGCACTGCAGCATTGCCGTTTGCCACTCTGCAGCGAGCGCAGCAAGCGGTCCGGGAGTCAAAGAGAACTTCTGTTTCCGCCAGGGTCGTGATCCGCGGGGGCACCTATTACCTGAAGAGTTCGCTCGTATTTGGATCTGAAGATTCGGGCAGCGAAGCTCCAGTCATCTACTCCGCTGAACCCGGCGAATCGGTCACCATCAGCGGCGGCCGCAAATTGTCCTGCAACTGGTCGACATACAAGAACGGGATTGCGATGACGCGGGTCCCAGCGGGATTGGAGTTTACTCAGCTCTTCGTTAATGGAAAGCGTAAAATCCGCGCTCGCTACCCAAACTACGATCCCTCCGATCCTGGAAAGTCCGGATACATTTACGCCGCAGGTCCGATCGCGGCAGGCACGCGGAACCCATTCGCCGGGCCGGACGAAGACATGACTTTTTCCACCCAGGCTCCCCGAGGTATCCGCTTCGATCCCGCCACCTTCACAAAACAAAAATGGGCAAATCCTGAGGACGCGGAGATCAACATTTTCCAGGCGGCCTATTGGGGGAACCTGCAATGGAAGATAAAGGGTATAGACTTTGACACCAATTCGATCTGGTTTGGGGACGGCGGTCAGCAGATCGGCGCCAAATGGAGCTATGGTCCGGCGGTTCTTAACCAGCACTCACGGTTCTTCATCGAAAATGTATTCGAGGAATTGGATACGCCCGGGGAGTGGTTTCTCGACAAAAAGAAGAGCATCCTCTACTACTATCCTGAGCCAGAGGCCGATTTGCAGGCCGCTGTGATTGAAGTTCCTGTCCTCGACCAAACCATACGATTTAGCGGCACACAAGAAAATCCCGTTCACAACATTTCCCTGAAAGGTTTCCGCATCGCCCATACTGCGACGACTTACCTCAAGCCCTACGACGTCCCATCCCTAAGCGACTGGGCAATTCACCGCGGCGGCTCCGTTCTCGCAGAGGGAACGCGAAACTGCTCGATCGAGGATTGCTGGTTCGACGCCGTTGGCGGCAACGCCGTGTTCGTCAACAATTACAACCGGGGTTTTTCGGTGATCGGCTGCAAATTCACTCAAACCGGCGATAGCGCCATTTGCTTTGTGGGCGACGTGGAAAAAACTAACGGCACGCAGCGTGCCTTCCCCTACGAATGCCAGGCCAGCAACAATCTCATTCACGACTGCGGCTTCTACGGGAAGCAAATTGCCGGAGTCTACATCTCTCGCGCCAAGCGGATTACGGTGAGTCACAACCTTGTTTTCAATATGCCGCGGGCTGCGGTCTGCATCGGGGATGGAACCTGGGGCGGCCACGTCATCGAGTTCAACCAGACCCACGACACGGTTCGTGAAACCAGCGACCACGGCCCGTTCAATGCGTGGGGACGCGACCGCGGGTGGGCGCTGGCTCAATCCCATGGGCCCTACACCGCGGACCGTAGCTTGGATGTCTGGGAGGCCCTGGTTGATGCCATGGAACCTGTGATCGTCCGCAACAATTTTTTCGACGAGAGATCCGGCTGGGGACTCGACCTCGACGATGGCGCCTCGAACTATGAAATCTACAACAATATTTCGGTCGGCGGCGTCAGCATGAAGTTGCGCGAAGGGGCCTATCGCAAGGTCCATAACAACATCTGGTACTTGTCAAAAGGCGCGCCCTGCTTCCACGTGGGGAACAATTTCAATCACGACCAGTACTTCAACAACATTACGGTGATGGATCCCGGAAATACGAAGTGGCCTGATGGCTTTCCGTGGTGGCCGCAGATGATCTATTCGGTAATCGCCCCGCCGTTGGTGGGACCGTGGCTCGAAAAAATCGATAACAACTGCTTCTATTGGGTGAACGGAGAATTCCAAGCAGTGGTCGATCAGTTACGGTCAGAAGGGGGTAAGCGCAATCCGCAGCGTTACGACCTTGCAGGATGGCAAGAGCTTGGCTTCGACCAGCATTCGGTTTTTGCCGATCCACTTTTTGTCGACCCCAAGAACCACAACTTCCAGGTCAGGCCAGAATCGCCAGCGTTGAAAATAGGCTTCAAGAACTTCGAAATGGGCAAGTGGGGATTGACGGACAAATTCCCCGAGCAATGGCGCGAGCCGAAAAGCTAGCACCGTGTACACAGTGGGGAGGACCTATGAAGAAAATTATGGTGGCAACACTCGCCGTCGCGACCGCAGTTTGTGCCGCAGGACTCTACTCTCACAGTCAGGCCTCGCATGTTCGGCGCGTCGGTATGGTCATCGGAATCAAATCTGACCAGATAAGCGCCTACGAGGCTTTGCACGCCGCTTCGAACGCCGGAGTTCGTGATTTGCTGACAAAATACCACATGCACAACTTCTCAATTTTTATTCATCAACTCGACGACGGGAAGTACTACCTGTTTGGCTACTACGAGTACACCGGAACGGACTTCGAAACCGACATGGCTAAACTGTCGGCCGAGCCCCGCAACCAAAAATGGCTTTCAGTGACGGATCCTTTGCAGATTCCGCTCTCTGGCGAGAAATCCTGGGCGAAGATGCAAGAGGTCTATCACAACCCTTAGAGGTACGAGAAATCAGCCAAGCACGCCGAACATTTCAAAGATTGCGCAGAACGCGATCTAGCGGCGTCCTTTGCCACTGTGACATCGGGCGAGATGACGCTTGCAGCCGTCTGACTTGAAAACTCTCAGAGAGGATTTTCACCAGCGACGGGCCTTGAGCTTGTGAAATGCCGTCCGTCTCGTGAGGGTGGCCGCCACAGCGTCAAAACCCCGCGGGGAGACGCACAATGATCCAGCCACTCATGGCGCTAGCCCCTGGGCACTCCCACTTCTCTCTCAACCTGATTCGGCGGTCCTGCGGGCGAGATATGAAATCACTTGACAGCAAAAATGTGATAGTGGTAGCGTTTGCGGTCGTGACATGGCTGGACCAATCTACCGCACGTCTTTTGGAAGTGCAGCCCGCGAAGGGGGTTAGAAAATGCGACTAGTGAATCGCGCATTCTTGAAGACTCTGATGGTAGTGTTCGTCTCGACTGGCTTGTTCGGCCAGACATTCACCGGTCATGTCGATGACACATCTGGCGCGGCCGTGGCAGGGGCAACCATCACTATCCACAACCAACTGACCAACGTCGACACTCCAAGCAAGACGACGAACGCCGGGACCTATACCGCCCCCTACCTGAAGCCCGGCCTCTATTCTGTGAGTGCAGAGATGACGGGGTTTCAAAAGCAAACCCGGACGGATATCACCCTTGACGCGGACAGCACAGTAGCCGTGGACTTCACCCTGAAGGTCGGCGGAGCGGCAGAAACAGTGACGGTCGCAGCCGATCAAGTGTTTCTGAACACGGACAACGCGAGTCGTAGCGAGACTTTCTCAAGCAAGACGGTCACCGAGGTCCCAAACAACGGGCGCAACATTGACATGACGGCAGTGTTGAGCACCAGTGTGAACTTTTTTGATGTAAACAACGGTTCGATAACGGGCACAGAGACCACTAATGGAGCTTTTGGTGGAGGATGGTTCACCATGTCCGTCAATGGAGGGCAATACGCTGGCGCCATAGTTCTGATGGACGGTCTGCCTAACGATTCTGCGGCCGGGAGCGGGCCAGCGTTGCAACAGACCTTAACAACTGCATCTATGGAAGCGGTGCAAGACTTTAAGGTCATAGCCAACGCTTATGATGCCCGGTATGGCAATGGGTCGGGCGGGGGTTTTGACACGACGATAAAGACCGGCACCAACGCACTCCACGGATCCGTGTATGAATTTGCGCGACGTGGATGGTTGAATGCAAACCCCTGGGTAACGGATTACTACGCAAACACACCCAGCGCTTCGGCGAACCCGGCGCCGCAGAGTTCCGAGGATTTCTATGGCTTCGCTCTGGACGGGCCCGTCGTCATACCGCATGTTTACAACGGCAAGAACAAGACGTTCTTCTTCATTCAATACGACGACCACAAACTGAAAACTCCGGGCACTACGACCGACTCTGTCCCGGACTGCAGCACATGGAATGCAACTGGACAAGCCTGTGACTTTTCGAATCCCAGCACGATCGGCGACTTCAGCCAACTGTATGCTCTTGGCCCCGACGGTGTGTCGCATGTGCCGATAGTGCTTTACGATCCTCTAAGTGGCACTCCAACCAATCGCACTCCATTTGCCGGAAACATAATTCCGCCATGCGTGGGTTCCACGAACCGCAGTGCAACGGGAGGAGGCTGCCTCAACCCGACAGCAATGAACATATTGTCGTATTTCCCAGCGCCAAACGTAGCCCCGCCTCCCGGGACCAATCCCTATAACAGCAACTACTTCACACCGTGGACTTCTAACACCACTGTGCGTAACGTATTGGCAAAGTTCGACGAGAACTTTTCAACTGCCGACCGCTTCAGCTTTCGTGGTAGCTGGTACGTTAATCACAATAGCTTTGCTAATCTCTTCGGCGGCACCTTTTTTCCGGGACCAGCCGGAAACGGGGAAGGTGGCAGCAGCAAGGGTTGGTCCATCAATCCAGACTGGGTTCACACCTTCAGCCCCACTCTGCTGCTCAGCGTCCAGGCGAACGGCGGCTATGCAGATACCGTGCAATTTTATACCCCGCAGGGATTCAATGCAGCCAGCTTCGGCGGTGGCTGGACCCCATCGTTAGTTTCGCAGCTTGGACAATTCGGCACCGTATTTCCGAACTTTAATTTCACTGCGGACGGATTTAGCAGCCTCGGAGCCCAACTCCCACGGAATTTAATAAGCGGCACGAACTTCAATTTCTTGCCGGATTTGACCTGGGTCAAAGGCAAGCACACGATCCATGCCGGCTTCGACATGCGCTATCGGCAGCAAGGCTACATTGGGACACCCGGAGGGCTTGGGTTTGTAGCTCCAAATTTTCAAACCGGAAACGGCTGGACCCAACAGAATTATCAAAACAGCGGCCTGGCATTCCAGGGTTTTGACCTATCCTCGTTTTTGTTGGGTTATGCAGATAGCGGCAATACCCAACCAGTAGTCAACCGGACCTATTCGTCGTACTATTACGCTCCGTTCGTGCAGGACGACTGGAAGGTGACTCCTAAGCTAACCGCTAGCTTAGGTTTGCGTTACGACTTGTCTCCTTCGCCGACGGAGCGCCACAACTCGGCGAACTATGCGTTCGATACCACCTCGATCAATCCGGTGGATGCGCAGATCAACCATGCGCTGCTTCCTGGCGGGGAGCCGATTCGAGGCAGCTTCACTTTTGCCGGCGTCAACGGTGACCCACGTTCGGCGTTCAAGCTCGGTAAGCTTGGCTTCCAACCTCGATTTGGCTTTTCCTATGCTGTGAATTCAAAAACGGTGCTGCGCGGCGGATTCGAGGAAATGCTAACCGGATTCTTGCTATCTTATGTGGGTCCAGTCACCGATGGCCTGACAGGTTTCTCCGCGTTCACCAACTACTTCGCAACCCTGGACAATTTCCAAACGCCCAACCCTAACGCCAACGTCGGCAATCCGTTCGCACAGGGCTTGACTCCGATTACGGGTGCGAACGGGGGTCCGCTGACGGCGTTGGGCCAAGGCGGTAGCTTTTATGATCCACACTACAAGCAGCCAAATTATTGGGGTTATTCGCTTGGCGTTCAGCGTCAACTCTCTAGTCACGATGTATTGGAAGTCAGCTATGTGGGGAGCCGCACCTACAACTTGTTCACTACCACCAACCTTAACCAGATCAGCCCCGCCTGGTCAAAACAGTGCGATCTGGGGTTTGGAGGCGTCCCAGACATCTGCAATAACGACTTAGTCCCGAGCCCGTTCTTGGGCATCAGCGCTTTCAACAATGCGAGTGCTTTCGATAACACGGCGCCGACCATCTCGGGTGGACAACTGACCCGCCCCCTCCCAGCATTTGGCGACGTATTTGAGGCGGTCAACAATGGCAAGTCTTGGTACAATTCTCTTCAAACGACGCTGAATCACAGGTGGAATAACTCTCTCATTCTGCGCGTAGGCTGGACTTGGCAGAAAACGATGGACTCGGGCGCTTGGGCCGATCAAAGATACGAACTTCGACAAAGAGTGATCGATCCGTTAGATATGACGCACAAGATTTCAGTCTCTGGAGTCTACAATCTGCCTGTAGGAAAGGGGCGTATGTTTTTAGGAAACGCCAATCGGATTGTAGATGGCGCTCTTGGCGGGTGGGAACTGGGCAGCTCATACACTTTTATTACGGGCATGCCGGTTACTATCAGTGGCGTGTACCTGAATAGCCCGGCGAAAGTTCCGTTGCAAAAGGAAGATCCTATATACACCCGCGCTTTCGCACCTTGCGCCAACCAATGGGTCCAGGCATCGGACGGCAGTTGGTCTCTCCAACCCGTCACCGGCTATATTTTTTCGGGATCCTGCAATCAGGCCGATTTCACGCTTATACCTCAATACGGGTTAAACCCCAACATCGAATACACTGGTATTCGTTCCAGACCCACCCAGCTGTTTGATGTCAACCTGTCGAAGTTCTTTCCTATCACAGAGCGGGTGAAGTTCCAACTTCGCCTGAATGCATTTAACGTACTCAATCACCCAGAGTTTGGTACTGTTCCGTTTGAATACGATACCGGTGCCACCGATCCAACTTTCGGTACTTACAGTAAACTTGCGGGGAACAATCCACCCCGTAATGTTGAGTTAGCCCTAAAGGTGCTCTGGTAGTTAACTCTTCGTCTCGGAGAGGGCCCCTATGAGCTCAGTCGCTGAGAGGTTCGATTAGATAAAGATCTCGTCCGGCTTGCTCCACGACCAAGGTGTCAGCATCGCCCTCGTAATCTTTTCGGTCGAAAGTGTGCGGGTTCATGTACCTGAGGTTCACTTGCCGGCAAGTGTCTGCATCGACTGCCGACGCTAACGTGATCGAATATCGCGGCACAACTGTGCCGTTGGCAAGCCGTCGTCCCGCAAAACTGACGTGCGCAAGGTGAGCTGCAACACAGAGATTCTGCTGCAATTCCTGCGACTCCGATACCAGCTCCCGGATCCTTTCCAGCGGGGCGTAACCGTATCGCTTGATCAGCGCCCCGTGCGTCTCAGAAATGGCAGTGAGTCGTGGGGCGAAGATGATCAACGCGCCGCCCTCTTCGATCACCGGGCCTAGTCGGTAACTTGCTTTGCCGCCAACCCAGAGATCCTCATAGTGGCTATCCAGTAAAGCCACGACTCGCCTGTACTTTCGCCCCGTGTATTTGATATGCACGTGGCGGCTCACCTCAGCCGCTTTTCGAACCGCTTGCCGGAAGTCCCCACAGAAAAGCGCGTGGGTTCGCAGCCGGCCACTGTCGCGCGTTACGACTGAGCTAAGCGAGATGACCCGGGATGGCACGAAATCTGCTGCCGCTTCGAACATGTGACGAGTTGGTGTTTCGACTCGGCCAATCACCTTTTCGATGGTTGCTAGTGCACCGAGCCAGTGGGTGGCATGGGTCAGTTCCGGACCGGCCACGCCGGGGAAAAAGTACTTTGCCCCGCCTGAAAACCCCGCAACTTCATGCGGAGCAGTTGTTCCGAAGATCAGAACAGTGTCGTAGACTCCAGGGGCCAGCAGTTGGTTGACTTTCAACTCTATCGATTTGTCAACTAACCCTCCGGTAATCTCTTTCACACGCGCAGCATCCAAAACGCCGATCGTTACCAGTTTTTCTGCGTCCGCCCAGTCGTGGTCGAAGATGTGACCGAGCCCGGGAACGTGTGCTGTGCCAGTGGCCCCGATCTTTGTCCGCTTCTCTTGGTAGCTCATTGGAGCATGAGTGCCTTGGGCGATGAGAGCGTCAAACTGAGCAATCCTGTGATCTGCCAAGATCTCGGCCGCCAGAGGGAACAAAGTATCTGTGTTATCGTCCCGCGTTCTATCCGCCACGATTGCCAAGACAGAGGAGCCAGGCGAAATGGTGGATAGTGCTTCTGAGAGGATTTCTCGCAGGTCGGCTGGACGGAGATCGAAATCCGGGTGGCCTCTGCCGGTTATGAAAGACGGCGCGGATACGATGCTCATTTCGACCTCCGGGCTTGAACCTGGGTGTTTGATCTTTGCTCAGCGCCGAATGCGCGCCGTCCCGCCCTGCGCAAAGGATCGGACTTGGTCCAAAGTCGCCATGGTCGTGTCGCCGGGAAAGGTTGTGAGAAGTGCACCATGTGCCCATCCGAGTTTCATCGCTTGCTCCGCTGGTTCCCCGGCGAGAATTCCGTAGATGAATCCGGACGCAAAACCGTCGCCGCCACCTACACGGTCGTAGACGTCAAGCAGGCATTGTGGAGACATGTAGGTGTGACCATCGATCCATGCCACCGCAGTCCAGCCGTGACGGTTCGTGGAATGGACTTCCCGTAAAGTAGTGGCAATGATCTTGATATGAGGGTACCGCTCCAGAACCCGAGCAGCCATTCCGAGGAATGCGCTTGGGTCCAGTTTTGGGGTTGTGGCCACCTCGGGGCCGGCTATCCCAAGTCCTTTTTGGAGATCCTCTTCGTTGCCGATGAGAACATCGACATTCTTTAGAATACGTCCAATCACCTGGCGTGCGCGCTCCTCTCCGCCGGATAGATTCCACAACTTCTCCCTGAAGTTCAGGTCGAACGAGACGATAGCACCGAAACTCCTAGCTGCTTGCATGGCCTCAATGATCAACTCTGGGGTTGTCTCAGAAAGAGCCGCAAAAATCCCGCCGCTATGAAACCATCGTACCCCGGAGCCGAAAATTTCCTTCCAGTCGAAGTCGCCTGGCTTGAGTTGCGCGGCGGCCTCATTCGCCCGGTTGTAAAACACCACAGGCGCACGCACACCGTATCCACGGTCGCTGTAGACAGCAGCGATGTTAGGGCCGGTGACGCCGTTATGCTGGAACATCTTATAGAAGGGGGTAACGCCCATGGCCCGAACCCGCTCGCCTACGAGGTCGCCGATCGGATACTTGACCATCGCGGTGACAACGCCGGTCCGCAAACCGAAGCAATCGGAAAGGTTGGCGGCCACGTTGAATTCACCGCCGCTGACATGGATCTCGCAGCTGTGCGCCTTACGGAAAGGAATTGGACCTGGGTCTAGCCGATGAACGAGCGCGCCGAGACATAGGAAGTCCAGAGTGGCCGAATCATGAATTGCAAGACCGTAGTTCACGGCTAGTACCCGTAAGAAGCAGATTCAGCGATGGTAGAGTCAGCGCAACCCTCGTTAGTCGCCAAGTTCTCACGCACGCGACGTGACCAAGGAACTTGTATTGGCTGAACCATACGACCATAGATACTAGGGCCAAACCGGGCACCTCGTCAATGCTGTGAGCATGTAGGCCAGATCTCCATTGACTCCGGCAAATGCTGCTGACGTGCCATTTCGAAGCTCACAAATCGAGGCCGCGCGAGAAAGTGCTTGACAATGAAAATGAGGGAATGGTAGCGTTTGCCGGCATGATTGGCTGGATCAATTCCGAATCCGCCGCCTGGGACTAAAACCTCTAGCAAACGGGGGCTTCTAGCACCGTGAGATCTCCGAACTGCACTTCTTTGAGGATCCTGATTTCTGCCACGTTAGGCATGGCGTTCTGGATGAGCGGCACGGCCGCAGCTCAATCCGGAATAGCGGCGGCGGCTCTTAACGGAACGGTCCGAGATGCGTCAGGCGCTGTGGTGCCCGGCGCAAAGATCACGCTCACAGCACGGGGACGGGCTTCGAGCAAGTAACGGAGAGCAATGCTACGGGGACTACTCCCTGGTCAATATTAGCCCAGGGAGCTACATCGCTTCGGTGTCGAAAGAAGGCTTTTCTACTCAGAAGGAAGCCGAGTTCATTCTAGCTGTAAACCAAACTGCCGGTAAGGTGCACTCTGCTCTGCGCGTGGAGATGTTGGGGTCTCGTCACTCTACCGAACCGCCGCTGTGTTGAACGCGCCTAGCTTGCACGAAATAAGTGCTTTTTCACCACAGCGCCCGCAGTTGCGTGAGGAAAATGGCTTACTGTCGCTTGGATTTAGAGGGCAGAACCGCCGTCGTAGTCGGCGGTACGTCCGGCATTGGCCGGGCAATCGCCTTAGGACTGGCAAATGCGGGTGCCGATGTCGTCGCAAGTGGCCGCCGACCCGACCTAGTAAAGGCAGTAGCTGCCGAAATCGAAGCCGTTGGGCGACAGGCGTTGTCCATCACGGTCGACGTCAACGAAAGGTCTTCAGTGGAGAATCTACTCTCTGCTGCTCTGGGTTCATTCGGAAAAGTGGACATCCTGGTCAATTGCGCCGGGCGGATAAAACGGGGACCTACGATCGACTCTTCCGAGAGCGATTGGCATGACATTCTGGATACAAATCTCATGGGCGTACTTCGCACCTGCCAGGTTGTAGGCCGACACATGCTCCAAAGAGGGTACGGGCGAATCATTAATATCACATCGCTCAATGCATTCGTCGCCCTACACGAGGTTGCTGCCTATGCGGCAAGTAAAGCAGCGGTCCAGTCTCTCACAAGGTCCTTGGCTATCGAGTGGGCAGGGCGTGGAATTTGCGTCAATGCGATCGCGCCGGGTGTATTCCCAACTTCCTTGAATTTTGAGTTAGTACAGGGCAGCAGCAGAGGGCAAGAATTGCTAATGCGGACACCGATGAAAAGGTTTGGAAATGCGGAGGAGGTAGTCGGGGCAGCTATTCTTCTTGCCTCAGACGCAGCCAGCTTTATGACAGGTTCCGCGGTAATCGTTGACGGCGGGTTCTTGGCTAGTGGCGTGAATCAGTGACTCCCTCCCTGCTGTTTAGGCAGATTCGTACCCGGGGTCTGCGCGTAGTCGGAGCACCCCAATTTTGATCCCGGGTCTCACTCTGAGACTAAACGACGATCCCCATAACTCTTTGAAACTAAATGGCGGAAGCGAGTGGGGGTCGAACCCACCGGCGACGGGGTCACCCGCCGCCCGCCGGTTTTGAAGACCGGGACGATCACCGGACCGCATGCGCTTCCGCAAGCCGACGATTACAAGCCTTGCACCAGCATGCTACCGCAGACCTGACCCAGTCGACCCGTACACAGAGAATTCCGCAGGCTGTGACAAGCTCCCACTGCCCGGTCCGCCTACTTCGGCTGCGGCACGATGCGCAGATACGGCTTCGGCGCCTTGAAATTGCCGAATCGCTTTCTTGCATCGTCGTCGTTCACACTGCCGCTGACGATCACATCATCGCCCGGCTTCCAGTTTACCGGCGTCGAGACCGCATGCTTGGCTGTCAGCTGGAGAGAATCGAGCACGCGCAGGATTTCGTCGAAGTTGCGGCCGGTGCTCATGGGATAGCTCAGTTGCAGCTTGATCTTCTTGTCGGGACCGACGACAAAGACCGTGCGCACGGTGGCGTTGAGAGCCGGCGTGCGGCCTTCACTAGTCTCGCCAGCGTTGGCCGGCAGCATGCCGTAGAGCTTGGCGACTTTCAGCTGCGGATCGCCGATCATCGGATACTTCACCTTGGCGCCCTGCGTTTCTTCAATGTCGGCTTCCCACTTGGCGTGGCTCGCGACCGGGTCGACGCTCAGGCCGATGATCTTGGTGTTGCGCTTGGCAAATTCCGGCTGCAGCTTGGCCATGTAGCCGAGCTCGGTGGTGCAGACGGGAGTGAAATCCTTGGGGTGGGAGAACAGAATTGCCCAGCCGTCGCCGATCCACTCGTGAAAGCGGATATTGCCCTGCGTGGTGTCGGCGGTGAAGTCCGGGGCAGTGTCGTTGATGCGGGGGATGTTGTAAGTTTCCGTTGCGGTCGCGCTCATGGCTTCTCCTTATTCTCCTTATATGGATTCAAATTTTGCTGCAAGCTTCTGAAGGTTGGTAACCCCAGTCTTCCTGCTTGCCGCGAAATGCTTGCCGCGAAATGGATGGAAAGTAAAAACCCACCCGCTCGCTGGGGGTGGGCCGGAAGAATTGCAGATTCCTTACCCACACGCCGGCGGCCGTCGACAACAGCACATAGCGGCGGTCGTGGGGGCAACAAACATACAGTTAGGATAGAAGCGTAAAACGACGGTGTCAAACGGCCGGGCTGCTCCGCATCGCGACGGACAGCATCTTTCCTGCATCGTTGCCGGCTTTGCTGACATCATTGGTGTGCGCGGAATTCGCGCCCCCCCGGAGAAATCGATGCTCAGACAATCGATGCCCAGACAACGGCTGGCCATGGCGCAGTGGGATGTGTTTTCGTCGAAAGCCCTCGAAGGAAATTCCCTGGCCGTGATTTTCGACGCGCGCGGTCTGAGTGATGCCACCATGCAGGCCCTCGCGAAGGAGATGAATCTGTCGGAAACAACTTTCATCTTGCCGCGCGAGCCGGAACTGGAACGCGAGCGCGGCGTGCGGGTGAGGATCTTCACCGTGCAGGAGGAATTGCCGTTCGCAGGACATCCCACGCTGGGGACGGCCTTCGCGCTGCGCGGGGAGACACAGGCGAAAGAAGTTGCGCTGGAGTTGAACGTGGGAAGAATCCCGGTGCGGTTTGAGGACGTACCCGGCGAACCGGCGTTCGGCGAGATGACGCAGATGAACCCCGTGTTCGGAATGCAGCATGATCGCGACGCTGTGGCGCGGGCCACCGGTCTGCGGGTGGAAGACTTCGATCCCTCGCTGCCTATCGAAACCGTGTCGACGGGACTGGCGTACCTGATTGTCCCGTTGAAGTCGCTGGCGGTAATGCGGGAATTGCGTGTGAACCTGGACCGCGACTACCTGGAGAGAACCGGAAGCAAGTTCTTCTACTTCGTGACCCGGGAGACGGTGGATCGGCAGGCGCGATTGCATGCGCGCATGCTGTTCTACGGCGGCGAGGATCCGGCGACAGGTTCGGCCGCAGGAGCTACCGCCGCGTGGATGGTGGCGCACGGCGTGGCGCAAGCGGACGAGCGCGCGCTCCTCGAGCAGGGCGTGGAGATGGGACGGCCCAGCCGAATTTTTGTGCGCGCGTCGCGACTTGATAACCGCGTGGTTAACGTTCGCGTCGGAGGCCATGCGGTCGAAATCATGCGTGGTGAAATCCTGCTCGAAAGTGGTATGCATGAACCGCGAGAAATGTGACGGCACACTCGCCAGCAGGAAGATCAATGGCCAGAAAGTTCCATTAGCATGCGCGGTACTTTACAGCGTGCGTGCCAGCCGTTAGCATGCATCTCGTTTCAACATTCTTCATATTGAGAAAAGCTTCTGCTGGTTTTTGCAACGGGCCAAGCCCATGGCGCCCAGCAGAATGTAGAAGGCAGATGAAACCGAAACGCACTATCCTCTGCGTCGATGACAACGAACAGTCGCTCTCCCACCGCAAGATCATGCTCGAAACCCGGGGCTATCGCGTGGCGAGCTATTCGCGGGGAGAAGAAGCATTGGCCCGCTTCGAGCAGGGCGGAATTGACCTGGTGATCGCTGATATGGCGATGCCGGGGCTCGACGGCCCGCAGTTGATCGCCAGAATCAAGGAACTGTCGCCGCAAATCCCCGCCATTCTTATCTCCAGCAAGGTTCGCATCTACGACCACGACTCGCAGGCTGACGTATTTCTCACCAAGGGAATGTACGCTCCGGCCGATCTGTTGGAGCGCGTCCGTTTGTTGCTCGTGCGCAAGCGTGGTCCTAAGCGCTTGCAGCAGCGTCCGGCACACGCTGCCCAAGTCGGCGTGGCTTGAATTCTTATTCTCAGACAGTTTAGCCAGTGTCACAAGGCGCCTCCGCCCGCGCCGCAGGCCTTCGTGTAAGATTCCAATCAGACATGGCGGGAGCAGCGATCGAATCAGCGTTCATCGAAGCGAAGAATCTGCGCAAGACCTACCACGTGGGCAAGGTCGAGGTCGAAGCGCTGCGCGGAATTTCCTTCACCGTGCGAAAGGGAGAGTTCGTCAGCGTGGTGGGCCCGTCGGGCAGCGGAAAATCCACGCTGTTCTATCTTCTGGGAGGGCTGACGCGCGCTGACGCGGGGAGTGTGATCCTTGACGGCGACGACCTGGCCTCGCTGTCCGACGCCGAGCGCACGCGCATGCGCAAGCGCAAGATCGGTTTCGTGTTTCAGAAGTTCAACCTGCTGCCGACGCTCGATGCGCGCTCCAACATCGCGATTGCGCAGGAAATTTCCAGCAACGGCGATCGCGATCCCGCGCACTTCAATCGCATTACGGACCTGCTCGGCCTGACTCAGCGCCTGCGGCATCGCCCCTCGGAGCTTTCCGGAGGCGAGCAGCAGCGCGTGGCGCTGGCGCGCGCTCTGGTCAACAAACCGGCGGTCGTGCTGGCCGACGAGCCCACGGGCAATCTCGATTCGAAGAACTCCGACATCGTGCTCGGGATGCTGCGGAAGTCGAATCAGGAACTCGGCCAGACAGTCCTGATGATCACGCACAATCCCGAAGCGGCAAAGTACGGCGACCGCATCATTCACATGCGCGACGGCCAAATCGTAAAGCCGGAAGAAGATCCGCAGTGGGTAGGGCGGTGACAGCGGACGACTCTCTCCCGGTGATATCCTGATTACCTCATCTCTATAAGGCCTGCAATTTCCCATGCCGAATCCAGCCATTCCTGAACCAGACAATTCCTCTTCCAGCGAAACCTCAGCGCAAACGGAGAACACAGAATCTTTCGGCCAGATTCTGTCTGAGTATCAGAAGAGCCATTCGCGCAAAGCCGAAGGCGGGAAGCAGATCCAGGCCACCGTCATTTCCGTCACGCCCGAGTCGGTCTTCTTCGACATCGGATACAAGTCGGAAGGGATTCTGCCGGTTGCCGCGTTGCAGGGCCAGACTCCCAAACCCGGCGACAAGTTCCTGGTCTCCATCAAAGGCCGCGATCCAGATGGCTACTATGAACTCTCCCGCTTCAAAGTTGACCGGCCGATGGACTGGGACGCCCTGGAGAAAGCCTTTGCCGACAAGGCGGCCGTGCTGGCCACGGTGACCGCCGTGGTCAAAGGCGGCTTCAGCGTCGACGTGGGCGTGCGCGCCTTCATGCCCGCCTCACGTAGCGGAGTGCGCGACGCGGCGGAGATGGAAAAGCTGGTAGGGCAGGAGATCCGCTGCCTCATCACCAAGCTCGACGTGACCGATGAAGATGTGGTCGTCGATCGCCGCGTCGTAGCCGAAGAGGAAGAGCGTTCGGCCAAGGACCGTCTTTACTCACAGATGGAAGAGGGCGCAACCGTCAGCGGCAGCGTGCGCAGTCTCACCGACTACGGCGCGTTTGTCGATATCGGCGGTGTGGATGCTCTGCTGCATGTAAGCGACATTTCCTGGGGTCGCGTGAACAAGCCGGCGGACGTGCTTTCCGTCGGCCAGCAGATTGATGTGAAAGTGCTCAAGCTGGCCACCGAGGGCGACAAGCGGCGCGTCTCGGTTGGACTGAAGCAGCTGCAGCCGCATCCCTGGGATGCCGTCGCGCAAAAGTACAAGGCCGGCGACCGCGTCCGCGGCACGGTCACGCGCCTGATGGACTTTGGCGCGTTCGTAGAGCTCGAGCCGGGCATCGAAGGTTTGATTCACATCTCGGAAATGTCGTGGAGCCGCGGCAAAGTCCGCAAACCAAGCGATGTCGTAAAGCCGGGCGAAATCGTCGAAGCTGTGATCTTAAATGTGAATGCAGCCGAGCATCGCCTGTCGCTGGGGCTCAAGCAGGCGCTGGGCGATCCCTGGGTCGAAGCGCCGCAGCGCTTCCCGGTGGGATCAGCAATTGAAGGCCCGGTAACCAGCCTTACGAAGTTCGGCGCTTTCGTGCAACTCGCCGAAGGAATAGAGGGCATGGTTCACGTGAGCGAGATCAGCGCCGAGAAACGCATCAACCAGCCTGCCGACCTGCTGCGCGTCGGACAGACCGTACGGGCCCAGGTGATTGCGATTGACCCAGAAAAACGCCAGATGCGCCTCAGCATGAAGCAGCTGGTGCCCACCGGCATCGACGAATATCTCGCCGAACACAACGTGGGCGACGTGGTCACGGGGCGGTTAATGGACGATTCCGCTTCCGAGGCGCGAGTTGAGCTGGGGGACGGTATCCACGCTGTCTGCCGGAAAGCTGCAGCCGCGCTGGCGCCGGGCGAGGCACGCGTCTCGGCAAAAGCTGACCTTTCGTCTTTGAGTTCGATGCTGCAGGCTCGCTGGAAGACCGGCGCCGGGGCGCCTGTCAAGGCTGAGCCCGCTCGGGCCGGCCAGGT
>Ga0116224_10000507_pt1 | contig 30637 bp, 27 predicted proteins | sample Sb_taG_9_FD_89699 | JGI IMG/M metagenome (GOLD analysis project Ga0116224, IMG submission 89699) | Peat soil microbial communities from Weissenstadt, Germany - Sb_50d_b_LC metaG | ecosystem: Environmental > Terrestrial > Soil > Wetlands > Peat | place: Germany: Weissenstadt | collected 2010-09-21 | reverse complement strand
GCATGGAGCTGAGGAAACTGCGCGGCCCCGTGCTGGACACGTTCTACGCCCGGCTCCGCCGGTGCGGCGATCTCGCATGCACTGGCAGGCCTTTCACCGAGCACCGCAATGTGCCGGTTCTCATAGTCGACCCGGGAGATTCGCGTCCCGCCTACCGGCCGTTCGCGGCCGGGCTGCGCGACGTCTTCGGGCGGCTCTAGCCATGCCCGCGCAACCGCCGGCACGCGCCGGCCAAGCAGACATCGTGATCGCCGGCGGCGGACCGGTCGGACTCATGCTGGCCTGCGAGCTCCGGCTGAGTGGCACCGACCCGATCGTGCTGGAGCGACTGCCCGGGATCGACGAGACCCCCAAGGGCAACGGCCTGGTGGGCCAGATCGTGCCGATGCTGGATTACCGCGGCCTGCTCGATCGGCTCCGCCAGGAGGCTACCTTTGCCGGGCCGGTACCGCGCTTCTCGTTCGGTCCGCTGCAGCTGGACTTCTCCAGGCTCGGCACCAGCCCGGTGCACATCCTGGCGGTGCCGCAACGCCGGCTGGAGGAGGTGCTGGAGGCGCGGCTCACCGAACTCGGCGGGACTGTCCGACGCGGGCACGAGCTGACGGCGCTGTCCCCGCATGACGACGCGGTCACCCTCGACGTCCGCGGTCCCGGCGGCGACTACCGGCTGCGCGCACGCTACCTCGTGGGCTGCGACGGCGCGCACAGCCTGGTACGCAAGCAGGCCGGCATCGGTTTCCCCGGCACCACCTCGCCGGAGATATCCCGCATCGGCACGGTGCGCCTGCCGACGGCGAAGCTCACCCGGCGCGGCGGCGTGGTGAAGGTACCGGGGATCGGCCGCCTGAAGCTTATGGGGCAAGTCCGCACCCCGCGAGGCACCTACTCGCTCGCGCCGCTGGCCGTACTCGACAAGAACGCTGCTGCCGGTGTCTTCATCGTCTACACCAGCGAGGACGACCCCACCGCCGACCTGAGCGCTCCGATGACCCTCGAGGAACTGCGTGCCAGCGCCCGGCGGGTCCTCGGCGGCGACCTGCCGATGACCGATCCGCAGCGGCTGACCCGGCTTGTCGGGAACACCCGGCAAGCCGACCGCTACCAGGCGGGTCGCATCCAGCTGGCCGGCGACGCCGCCCACGTCTTCGCGGTATCGCTGAACACCGGCCTGCTCGATGCGGTCAACCTCGGCTGGAAGCTCGCCGCGCAGGTCCAGGGCCGGGCACCGGACGGCCTGCTGGAGTCCTACCACGCCGAGCGGCACCTCGCCGGACAGCACGCCATCCTGCAAGCCCGCGCCCAGGGGGCCCTGACCATCATCGGCCAAGGCGGGAAGGACGAGCCCGCCAAGGTGAGCCCGGAAGGAGCCGAAGCGCTGCGCGAACTGTTCGGCGACGTACTCCAGCACCCCGGACCGCTCCAGCACATCCGCGAACTGCTCCGCGAGCCCGGGCAACTGCGTCACATCGGCGAGCTGATCCAGGGCTCCGATGTCCGGTACCCGATGCCGGCCAGCAACGCCCAGCCACACCCGCTGGTCGGGAAGCTCGCGCCAGATCTCCAGCTGGAAACCCGTCACGGCCGCACCCGGGTCGCCGAGTTCATGCACGCGGCCCAGGGCGTCCTGCTCGACCTCACCGCCGATTCCGCAGTCGCCGAGGCGGCCCCAGACCAGGCCGGCCTGATCACCGTCATCACCGCACGCTGCCTGACCGAGCCCGCCCCGGCCGCAGCGCTGCTAATCCGGCCCGACGGCCACGTCGCCTGGGCGGCCGGACCCGGCACGCCCGGCCCGGCCGCCGGGATGAACACGGCCCTGCGCACCTGGTTCAGCCCGCGCACGCCTCCCCAGACACGGCCCTAGCGTCCGCCGGGCCGCAAACGCCGGGCAGGCGCGCTGAATGAATCAGTCAACCTCATGACCGCCGCGAGCATGGCGGTTGCCGCACGCTCGGCGTGGCCGGCCGGCGCGCCGGGCCAGGTGCCGTGACATCCCCGGCGCAGTGACTCTCCGTGGCAATGGCCGACCAAGCGCGGAGTCAAAGGAGCGGTTCTTACCAAGTTGATGCTCACGATCCTGTCGCTGGCAGTCGAGACAGCGTCGCTATGGCCGTGTCACGATAGGTGGCCGTACAGGCTTATGGTGAGCGTCGCGTAACAGGACCCTGCGGCATCGCCTGCGAGCTGCCGGTCTCCCCGAACACCGTCAAGACCCACATCAAGCACCTGTACGCCAAGTTCGGCACCCACCACCGCGCCGCCCGTACTCACGCCACGGCGTGCAGTGTGCCCACGATCGCCGCCGCCCTGGCGGCCGCCACCTGGCCGCAAGGTGAGCGAGTGCCATTACGCCTCGGCACCGGCTTGCCCAGCGACAGTCACCACGGCTCGTTCGGAAAAATCAAAAGAACTATCCAGAACGGACCCGCAGCGGCCCGGCAGCCCCAGCCGGCCCGGCGTCCCCGTCGCAGGCCCCGATGCAGACGGCGTGACCCGCGGTCGTCAGCTGGCGGCCGTGCAGATCAAGTACTCGTCACGGCGGGCCGACCGCACGCATGATAGCCGCTTAGCGTTCGAGGCGGGCGAGCGCGATCGTCGCCGCGGTCGCCCGCTGAGGCTGGCAGGTGACCTCTACCCGGTCCACCGACTTGACGCTCAGGAAGCAGTCCCACTCGGAGGGTCCGACCAGCCGGGGGAAGCCGGCGCGCCGGGGGCTCGCGGCTCCTTCGTGCTCAAGCGCGAGGAGCACCCGCTCGTCCTCCGCTTGCTCGCGGGTAAGCACGGCGGTGTACTCGCCGGAGCCGACCGTGACATAGCCGGCCGCGTCGGCGGCGCCAGCGAGCGCGAGCAGGGTCCGGAGCCGCACGCCGCGCCAGCGCTCGCCGAGCCGGCTCCAGCCCTCGCGGCAGTGAAAGTCCGCGACCAGCTCGGCGTCCATCAAAGAGCGCAGCTCTGCCAGGGCGAGGCAAGCGGGCCGCTCGACGTCGCCACAGATGGAAAGCGAGACGCTGCGAGTCATCGTCGCTCGATTCTACGGCCGGCTGCCGGCCATGTAGCCGGCCCCTGCCAGGCCAGCATGGTTCCCAGGCCGGCTGCGGACTTGACGTCTTTCCTGAACTACGCCTCGCTAGCCGTTGTCGGCGAGGCTGGTCCGGGCGCCTCGGAATGTGACGGCCGCCAGACCGACCGCGAAAACCAGCACGGCGCAGATCCAGGCACCACGGTCGGCCGGGGGGCGGACGGGCCAGGTCCACGGGTTGCGCCAGGCCGCGTTCAGTGCGTACTCGGCGAACCCCAGGTAGCCAAGTGGCAGGATCCAGGCGAGCAGGCCGCCGGTGACCAGCGAGGCCAGCAGGCCGATGCCGGTGATGCCGATGACGTTGCGCGCCAGTATGAGGACGCCGCCGGGCAGGCTGGCGCCGGTCACGCCGAGTTGGAGTGCGCCGATCGCGATACCGGTCAGTGCCAGCACCGCCCCTAGCCGCAGGTACGGCAGCCAGCGGCCGGCGGCCCGCTCGGCCTCGCCGAACGGGCTGTGCGTCGTCATCACGATCAGCACCGCCGCCCCGGCCTCGATGATCATCGGGCCCTGCTGCGCGAGCGCTCCGCCGGACGTCAGGTGCCAGTGCAGCACGGCGCGGAGCGCGCCGCCGCAGAGGGCCAGCGCGAGCAGCGCCGAGGGTACCCGTCGGCTGCGCAGGTGCAGCCACGCCAGCCGGGCACCCGCCGGGAGCCGCCGGGCCGCCGACGCCGACGCGGCCCGCGATGTCGGGGGTACCGGCGGGGTCTTGACCCCGGCGGCTGTCACGGGATCTGCGCCAGGGTGATGGTGCCAGAGCGCAGCGCGGCGATGTTCGCCGCGAGCCAGGCGTGCCGGGCAGCGGGTGACAGCGACTCGAACCCGCTCGCGGCGGCGGTGATCGACTGGCTGAACTGCGGGTACGACGGTACGGGAGCGCCGATTCTGGCCAGCAGCGCGATCGCCACCGCCTCCTGCGCCGGGGTTGTCAGGCCTGGCGCGTCCTGCTCCGCCGGCCCGGAGACGAACCAGGTGATGAAGTCCTGCTGCTCCCCTTGTTCCCAGTCCGCTGTGCGCGCGGTAGCGGGGGTGGCCCAGAACCCCCCGCTGAATCCTTCTTGTTCCACTGAATAGTCGTAGACCGACGCCGTCCCCGCGACGGCGGGCGGTGAGTAGCCCGGGGTCATTTCGGCGCGGACCGGGGCTCCGGGCAGCCCGGCGATCTCCGCGGCGGCCGGCTGCAACGCGGCCGACATGGCGCCTAGGTAGGGTGCAAAGGCCGGGTGAATGCACACCTTGAAGGCGCTGCCCGTGCAGTCGGGGGTGTACGGGACCGACTGGTCGCCGGCCGCGTCGTGCAGTGCGGGGATCTCCCAGCCCGTCGTGAGGGAGTACTGCCCGGTGCCTGCCAGTGAGAACGCGGTCGCGGACGCGGCCACGCCGCACGCGACGCCGGCGGCTGCCACCACGGTCAGCCGCCGCCCGGCAGCGAAGGACAGACCCCAGGCGCCGGGCACCCGCGCCGCGGGCAGCAAGGCGAACAGGCCGACCATGACCAGCAGCACCCCGCCGATGAACATGACCTGTGCGATGAAGACATCCGGCGGGACATGGTAATAGACGCCGGCATCGACATCCGGCGGGCGGCCCAGAAGAGCTGGCACGAGCAGCGCGGACGTGCCCTTCAGGCTGCTGAGGTTGCTCACGTTGTCCGGGTTCACGCTGTTCGCGGCGTTGACTCCGACGAACCACGCGACGAAGACGGCGACCGCGACGATCGGCGCGGTGAACCGGCCGGGGAACAGGGTGCCGCAGGTGAAGCCGATCGCGCAGGACGCGGCAACCGCCACGACGCCGACCGCCACCGGCCACAGCGGCGGGCCGCCCCAGGTCGCCTGGAGCGCGGTCTGGACGTAGATGACGGCGACCCCGGCCAGGTAGGCCAGCACCATCCAGAACGCCGTGGCGGCGAGCACCGTCGCCTGCCGCGCCCAGGCCGCGCGGGCCGTCGTCGCCAGTAGGTCACCGGTCTTCCTGCGGCCTTCCCTGGTGGCGACCCAGGCGGCGACCCCCGCGGCGATCATGCTGGAGAAGGCCAGGTTGGCCTGGGTGATGACCGAGGCGCGCAACGTCCAGGTCGGCGGGTACCCCGCCGCCGTCCGGTACGCGTTGACGTAGAAGAGCGCGGCGAGGATCGGCAGCACCCATACGACCGCGCTGTGCCTGATCTCCAGCCGCAGCGCGCGCACCGTGCGGAAACGGGCCGTGCGGAAACGGGCCGTGCGCGCAGTGAGGGCGACAGCAGTCACGCGGCCACCTGCTCGCGAGATGCCGCGAGGACCGCGCTGTAGCCGCGCTCAAGCGGGGAGTCGCCGACCTGATGGCCCTCGCCTTGGGCGGTCAGTTCATCGGGCGTGCCGCGGAACACGACCTTGCCCTCGGCCATCAGCGCCACCTCGGAGCACGCGGTACCGACGTCCTCGACCAGGTGCGTGGACACGACCACGGTCGCGTGCTGGCCAAGATCGCGGATCAGCGTACGGAACGCGACCCGCTGCTCGGGGTCGAGGCCGGCCGTCGGCTCGTCCAGCAGCAGCAGGTCCGGGCCATTCACGATCGCCTGCGCGATGCCCACCCGGCGCAGCATGCCGCCGGACAGCGTGCGCAGCCTGGCCTTGGCCCTGGGGCCAAGGTCGACCCGCTCGACGGCGGCGGCCACCGCCTTCGGCACCTGGTGCGCGGGCATCTCCTTGAGCAGCGCGAAGTACTCGACGAACTCGGCCACGGTGAACGATGGGTAATAGCCGAGGTTCTGCGGCAGGTAACCGAGCCTGCGCCTGATCTCCGTGCGCGCGGCCGGCCTGCTAGGGTCCCGGTCGAGCAGCCGCACCGTGCCCGACGACGGCGGCAGCACGGTGGCGAGCATGCGGAGCAGCGAGGTCTTGCCCGCGCCGTTCGGGCCGAGCAGGCCGAAGACCCCCGGGCCGACGGCGAGGCTCACCCCGTCGACCGCCTTGTTTCTCCCGAACGTCCGGGTGACGTCCGTCAACTCGATGTTCACAGCAGGCCTCTCCGGGGGCGGGTGGCGAACAACACGATCACGGCACAGCAGGCCGCGACCGCCAGGTAGGGGAGGTACAGGTTCGCGTCGGTGATGGCGGAGGTCAGCGCCGGGGCGGACAGCCCGCCGCCCGCGCCGTCGGTCGCGCTGTGGGCGAGCACGAGGGTGAGCCAGGCGCCCACGCCAGCGCCCGCGCCGGCCATCGCCGACCTGACGGCCACCGCGACCGCGAGGGCGAACGCGCAGGCGGCGGTCATCGGCAGCAGCCAGGCGAAGGTGAGCTGCGCCGTGCCCGCCGAGGCGTGCGTGCCCAGGGTCGCGGCGCTCGCGATCAGGCCGAGCACCGCGTTCATCGCGAACACCGCGACGCCCCTGGTGAGCAGGACGAGGCGGTCGCTGACCGGCATGGAGCAGGACAGCTCCCACGCCGGGTCCAGGCCGGGACCGTAGGAGTAGGCGATGCCGACCGCCGCGACCGCCGGGGCGATCAGCCAGACCACCGGCTGGCCCGCGCCCACCTGGGTCAGCGCGCCGACGGCCAGCACGACCGCGGACGCGATCAGCCACGGCAGCAGCAGCGAGGGCGTGGTGAACAGCGCGCGCGCCAGCCCAGGCGAGCGCAGCAGCCGCGCCGCCGTCCGCTCCAGCCGGCCAGGATGACGGCGCCAGACTTCCGCGGCGACGTTCACCCAGACGCGGTCGAGGTCGATGTCGTCGTTCGCCGCGCTGCGGCTCCCGCCGCCGATCGGCTCGTTCAACGACGGATCGTTCATTGGACTCCTCCAAGCGCCGCGCGCAGGAGGCGGCGCGCCCGGTGCGCGCGGCTCTTCACAGTTCCCTCGGGGACGCCCATCAGCTCCGCCACCTCCGCGACCGGCCGGCCTTCCTCGTACATCAAGCGCCATACCTCGCGGTCCGGGCAGCCGGGCGGGCCGAGCGCCGCGGCCGCGGCGACGTCGAGGTCCGTTCTGGTGGCCGCGGCCTCGGCTGGGTCGCTGACCGGGCCGCCCTCGTCCAGCAGGGCCTGGGTCGCCGGCCCCCGCTTCCGCAGCAGCAGGGCGGCCTGGTTCCGCGCGATCACCCACAGCCAGGCAGCAGGAGTGCCCCGCGGCTGGTAGGTTCCGGCGTTCTTCCACACCGCGAGGAACGTCTCCTGAAGCACGTCCTCGACGTCGTCCGGCGGCAGCGCCTTGCGGAGCCGGGCGGCCAGCCAGGGGGCATGCCGGTCAAACAGCTGCCGCAGCGCCATGTCGTCACCGCCAGCCAGGCTCGCGATCAGCTCGTCGTCGTCCATCACCTCGTCTATTCCACCCGGCACGCCGCAGGTTCACGACCAGGCGAAAAAACTTCAGAAGACAGATCACCCCGGCCGGCCGCGACCTCGGCACTGGGCCGCAGCACTGGGCCGCGCGAACTAAGAAGGTTGAACGGTCAGCGGCCGGTGGGTTCGTGCCATGCCAGGTCGCTGCCGAGTGCGCTGGCGAGCCGGGTGATTGTCTCGCGGGTGGTCTGGTCGCTGATGCGATCGGGAAGCCCGGCAGCAGCCGGCCGGACAAGATGGCCTGCCGGACGGCGTCGGCGGCCTGCTCGGTGGTGCTGCGTAGCGGACCAGCGGCCATCACGGCAGGAATACCGGCAGGTCAGCCAGCTATGCCCCGGTTGGGAACCCGACACGCTCGCGCCCAGTAGCCTGGGGTTTCGTGACAAGCAAAGTCGCACCCTTGACGGGGTTCTTGACATGAGTCATCAATCCGCGCCGCCGGAGGCCGTCTACATCATCCGCCACGGCGAGAAGCCACAGGACCTCGCGCCCAGGCATCCCGCCGCGCACTCCGGCGTGGATTTCCAAGGCAATCAGAACGAGCACTCGCTGCTGCCGCGCGGCTGGCAGCGATCCGGCGCACTGGCGGCACTCTTCGATCCCACGCACGGTCCGCTGCGAGCGGGGCTCCGGGTGCCCCGGATGCTGATCTCGCCTTCGTACGGACACCCGAGCAAGACCGCTGACCACAGGACCCATCAGACGCTCCGCGGGCTGTCGGGCCGGCTCGGCGTCCAGATAACGGCCGACTTCGCCAAGGGACAGGAGCCGCAGCTCGCCATCTCCGTGCTGAACAGCGGCCCCGGCGCGGTGCTGATCTGCTGGGAGCACAGCCACATTCCGGCGCTCGCGTCGGCGCTGCCGCTGGCCAGCGGCACCGTCATCCCGAAGTCCTGGCCAGATGACCGCTACGACGTGATCTGGACGTTCACGCTAACGGCCGATGCCAGCTACGCCTTCGGCCAGGTTCCGCAGCTGCTGCTATCCGGTGACGCCGGGACCGTCATCGCGTGAACCGGGACTGGAATGGCCAGCAAGCCCCCGCGTCAGTCCAGCGGCTGCCTCGCGATGGCCTCCGGCTCGCGGCCGGCCAGCAGCCAGCCGCCGGCCGCGGCGATCAGCGGCAGCCCGACCAGCAGGATCAGCACGTCGGTCAGCGGCACGCCGCCGAAGATGGCGGACGGGCTGCTGTGCGTCCAGGCCACCACGGCGATCACCGCGCCGGCCAGGCCGAGGATCGCGCCGAGCAGGCCCAGTGCGGCGGCGGTCGCCGCGGTGATCATCCGCCGTGTCCCGGCCCCCGCGCCGGCCGCGGTCAGCGTGCGCAGGTCCCGTGCGGTCTCGCTGCGGATCAGGCCGACGGAGGCGGCCAGCACTCCGAGGGCGATGACGATGCCCAGCGCGGTGGCGCCGTCGGCGAACTCGCCGAGACTCGGCGCATCGGACTTGGTCTCGACCGTCACCTGGTAGGCGAGCGCGAGGTGCCGCGCGGCGCTGATCTGCGTGGCGGTGAGCGGGGCCGGGGCCTGGATCAGCCAGCCGGTGAAGTAGGGCTGCAGGTGGTACTTGCTCATTGCGTACTCGGTGATCAATGTGTTCGGCGCGGAGGTGCCGCCAGGCAGGCCGCTGACCGTCTGTACCGCGGGTTTGGCCAGGCAGTCGTGGCCCAGCGTGCAGGGCGGCAGCACGCTGGCCTTCTGCACCAGGTTGCCGGGACCGTCCTGGACGCCGTAATTGCCCCAGGTCAGCTCGATATGCGGCAGGCTGGCCAGGCCAGGATGCATGGTGAGGATGTCGGTGCCCGGGCTGATCTGGCTGGCCTTGATGCCGTACGTGGCGAGCAGTTGCGGGGTGGCGACGTACACGGACCCGTTGAAGTGGTCGTGCGGTCCCTGCGTGCCCGCCTGGTCCAGGGCGACGCCAGACCCCTGCAACGGCAGCACGGACTGGGCGTGCAGGCCAGCCGCATAGCTGTCCACCTTCCCGCCCAGGCTGGCCAGCTGGGCGTCGCCGAGCTGACTGATCTGGCCGCCGCCGCCCTGGGCCTGCGCGTAGAAGATCAGCTGGCTGCTGGACAGGTTCGAGCCGAACCAGTTCAGCGGGTTCCCGAACTGGATGCTGGCCACAAGGCAGATCGTCATGGCCAGGAATACCGCGAACGTGCTGGCGGCGAGCGCGGCACCGGACCGGGCTCGGTAACGGACCAGGTCGCGCAGCGCGATCCGGATCGCGACCGGCAGCCGCCGGCCTGCCCCGGCGGCCAGCACGCTGACGGACAGCGGAGCAAGCAGGAGGATCCCGACGATCACAGCGACCAGGCCGACCAGCAGGAGCAGCGCGTGGCTGCCGTGGCCGGGGCCGACGGCGGCCAGGCCGCCGGTGAACGCCAGGCACGCGACGCCGCCCGCGAACACGATGACGCCGGGCAGGGCGGAGCGGTGCACTGCCTTCGGCGGCGCCGGGCGGCCGGACAGCGCGGCCACCACCGGCACCGCGGCCATCGTCTTGGCCGGGCGGCGGGAGGCCAGCACCGACGTCGCGATCGCGAACACGACCCCGATGGCGAACGCCCACCACGGCAGGTTCGCCGCGTCCACCACGTGCCCGGTGGCCTGCTGCAGCGCCGGCACGTAAGCGAACCAGGCGGCGAAGCCGAGCACCGCCCCGGCCAGCGCACCGGTCACGCCGACCGCCAGGCCGCCGGTGATCATGACCAGGCGGAGGTTGCGTTCGGTGGAGCCAATCGCGCTGAGCATGCCGAGGGCACGCAGCCTGCGCTGGGCCATCACCGAGAAACCGGCCACCGACACCAGGCCGATGAACACCAGGCCGAGTACCTCCACCAACAGGACGCCGACCGCCGGCGAGATCCCGCCCGACACCATTGCATTCGGGGGCGTGGCCGTCGCCGCCGCCGGGAGACCGGGCAGCGTGACAGTGCCGTTGCTGACCGCGTGCTGGACGGCGGGTGAGCCGAGCAGCATGATCACCTGGCTGGGGTGCGGGACCTGGCCGGGGGCGACCAGCGCGAACTCGTCCGACAGATTGCTCGGGTCCTGCACGATGCCGGTCACCCGCCAGGTCGCGCCGGCGGCCCGCCAGGTGCCGCCCACGTGCGCACCGTACAGGGCCGCGACCTGACTGGTCAGCGTGACCTGCCCGCGACCGGCCGGGTAGGAGCCGCTGACCAGGCCGAGCAGCGGGGAGTTGTAGTGCCCGTGCGGATTCTCGGCCCGGAGTTGCACCGGCTGGGCGGTGCCAGTGGCGATGTCCTGATTCTCAATGACATCAGCTGGACCCCAGCGACCCGCAATGGTGGCGATGTCGGCGCCCAGTTGCGGGTCGGTGCCGGGCAGCGTGACCTGCACGGCGGCGGTGCCGAACGTGGCGAAGTTGGGGTTCGGGAGCTGCACGTTCGTGACGGTGCTGGTGCCCCAGATCGTCACCGCGACCGCCACGGTGAGCAGGCCGAGCACGAGCAGCTGCTGCCGCCATTCCCGGCGGAACAGCCGCCAGCCCCAGCGGGCTACCGCCCGGCGGGCGACGATGCCGCCCGCGCCTCCGGCCAGGTCGGGGGGCTCGCGCAGCACGATGCTCACCGGATCTCCCCCGGCGTGAGCAGGGATTCGGGGCCGGGCGGCCGGGTGGTCTGGCCGCTCACCCGCCCGTCGCGCAGGAATACCACACGGTCGGCCCAGGCGGCCAGCTGCGCGTCGTGGGTCACCACCACGGCGGCCACGCCACGCTGGCATGCCTCGTGCAGCAGCCGCATCACCTCGTCCGCGTTCACCGAGTCCAGGGCGCCGGACGGCTCGTCGGCCAGCAGCAGGCGGCGGTCCCCCACCACCGCGCGGGCGATCGCGACCCGCTGCCGCTCCCCGCCGGAAAGCTGATCGGGGAACCGGGCGGCCCGGTCAGCCACGCCGAGCGCCTCCAGCGCGGCCAGCGCGGCGGTGCGCGCCTTCGGCACCGCGACACCGTCCAGTTCCAGCGGCAGGGCGACGTTCTCGGCGGCGCTCAGCCCGGGCAGCAGGTTGAAATCCTGGAACACGTACCCGATCACCCGGCGCCGGAGCCGGGCCTTGCGGCCCGGCGGCATCCCGGCCAGCGCCATGCCGCAGACCAGCACGTCCCCGCTGGTGGGTTCCTCCAGGCTCCCGGCGATGGTCAGCAGCGTGGACTTGCCCGACCCGCTGGGGCCCATCACCGCCACCATCTCCCCGGCCTGCACCGACAGGTCCACCCCGGCCAGCGCGTGCACCTCAGCCGGCTCCTGACCGTAGGTCTTGGACACGCCGCGCAGCTGCAGCACGTTCAGCGCCGCGCCGCCGCCTTCCCTGGCGCCTGCCCCGCCCAGACCCGGCCGACTCACCGCCGTGCCCCCAGCCGGCGAAGCTGCGGGACCGGCGCGGAGGCGGGGGCGGGGCGGGACGGCTCGGCAGCGGCCCGCTTGAGCCGCGTATCGGCGGCATCCAGCCACCGGGTCACCGCGTCCAGCCGGAACAACTCGGAGTCCACCACCAGCGCCAGGCCCAGATCATCCCGGGCCTCGCCCTCTTTCAGCCTCGTCCACTGCTGCATCAGCTCGACCAGGTACATGCGGTGCGCCTGGATCACCTCATGCGCGTCGGTACCGGGCACTCGGGCGGCCACCAGCACCTTCATCACCAGCTCGTCGCGGGGCGGAGAGGTCAGGTCCGGTGTCGTGCGCAGCCAGTCGGCCAGCGCCTCCTCACCGCGGGGCGTGATCCGGAACCGCTTCTGCGGGCCGTCTGGCCCGGTACCGTCGGATTCAGCCAGCCCGTCCCGTTCCAGCCGACCCAGGGTCTTGTACACCTGACCGACGTTCAGCGGCCACACCTCACCGGTCCCGGCCTCGAATTCCTCCCGCAGCTGCAGCCCGTACTTGGGTCCTTCGGCCAGCAGCGCCAGCAGGAAGTGCGGGACACTCATGACGTCACTATGCCAAGCATCATGTCGAGCATAATACCGGGCATACTCTCGTCGGGCAAGGCCGGCCGCCGGGCGGCTATACCGTGGGGCCTGCGGCCGCCTGGCGCCCCGTTCCTGCTGGGGTGGGGTCGGGCTCAGCCGGGCTCGTCGGTGAGGAGTTCCCGCAGGACGCTGGCCAGGATGACCTGCTGAGCCGGTGACCCGGGGTCCAGGCCCCGGGCCGTGGCGGCCGGCGGTCCGGACGGCGCCACCTGACCGGGCCGCAGGCGCTCATCCAGCAGCCGGTCGATGACCTGCAGGGCCCTGGTTCACCTCACGCTGCACTGGGACTGGGTGATCCGCACCACCCGGAAGCTGCTGCGCCGAGGCGGCCGCGAACGGTTCGTCTGGCTGATCAACCTGCTGCTGCTGCTGTCCATGACGCTGTGTATCGCGTCCGGCATCCTGATATCGGAGGTGGCGCTGCCGGAACTGGGGATCACCCTTCCGGCCAGCTCCTTCTGGCGGCAGATGCACGGCACCACGGCGACGCTGACGCTGATCCTCGTGCCCATCCACGCCGCGCTGCGCTGGCGCTGGATCGTGAGCGTGGCCCGCCGTTTCGCTGCCTGGCGTCCGGGACGGTCACGGTGAAGTTCCTCCGGCATCTCACCGCGGTCGTGCTCGCGGTGGCGGTCGTCGTCGGGCTGGGCCTGCTGTGGGCGCACGTCTCCGGCGGCACCGGTACCGGCAGCGGCGTCAGGCGGGCCCCTTCGCGCGAGGCCCTCCTGCGGCTGGAGCAGATCAAGGCCGGCGTGATCAGGGTCGATTCCGAGACCGGGTTCAGCCTCGCCGATACCGGCGACCTGATCCGGACCTGCGTGATCGAGACGGTGCTGGCGGCCGTCGTGATCGCGGTCAGCGCCGTCAGGCTGCGGCACCGCCGGATGCGGCGTACCGCCGCCGCCAGGGCATAGAGGTGTGGGGCGGTCTCGTCGCGGGCTGGTGGCCGCGGGTTCCTGGCCGGGCAGGTCCTGGGTCATCCCGGACGACGGCTTCCCGAGACCGGATGACGCGGGCCGAAAGGCCCAGACCGAAAGGCCTATCGCCGAAAGGCCCGTGGCCGAAAGGCCCGGGCTGAATGACCCGGGGAGAAAGACGGGACAATTATGTGCCATACCTAGGCAATGCGCCTCTGGCGCGCATCCCGGAAAGCACGGAGAGTGGTGATTAATTCACGGAACGAATGCGAAGTGGATGCGACAGGGGGAAGGGTTCATGATTCTCGACTGGAAATTCGGCAGAAAAGTAAAGGCATTCTTCGCGGATACGATTCGCCACCGCACCCGCCGTGTGACCAGGCTCATCATGGCGGCCTGCACGGCCCTGGCTCTGGGCCTGCTGGCCCTGGTAATCTCGCTGAACGCCCACGCCTCCGCCCCCAGCTCATACCCGCTGTGGGGCACCCTGGACACCCAGACCAGCAGCGCCGCGACCGAGGGAAAAGCCGGGATCATGGCGATGTTCGAGTACAACTGGGCCAGCTTCGAACCCACCCAGGGCGTCCTGTCCTCCTCCTATCTGGCCACCATGAAAAGCGAACTGGCCGCCTACCAGGCCGCCGGGCAGAAAGTCACCCTCGGCCTGGGCCTGCAGAACCCCCCCTCCTGGGTCTTCAACGTGGCGGACAGCCGATATGTCGACCAGAACGGCAACACTTCTTCCGAGGCCAACTTCGTGTTCAGCCAGGCGGTCCGCTCCGCGGCCGCGTCCTACCTGTCCCTGGTCGCCGCCGCCATCCCGCTGTCGAACTTCTGGGCCATCCGGCTGACCTCCGGCGGTGACGGGGAGATGCTCTATCCCGGCGGCGGCGCCTACTGGGCCTTCGATCAGGCCGCCCTGACCGGCAACGGGCTTGCCGCCGGCATGACCCCCAACCCCGACCCGAGCTGGAAGCCCGGCACCGCCGGCCTGACCCAGGCGCAGATCAGCACCTGGGTCAATTGGTACATCGGCGGCCTGGACAACGTGACCAACTGGCAGATGCAGACCCTGTCCAAGCTCGGCTTCACCGGCTACTACGAGACCGTCACCCCCGGCTCGGGCACCCGCCCGGACTACCTGGCCCAAGAAGAGCAGAACAACCTCAACGACCAGAGCACCACTGGCGTCGGCGCGGTCTGGAACCTGTACTACGCCATGCTCCCGAACAGGACCAACGTCATCGCGTACATCTCCTCGGTCGCCGACCAGTCCGGCGGCAACGACTCCTGCCAGTCCTCCGACGACTCAGTGTCCCTGACCAGCAGCACGATGGACTCCTGGTCCTCCGCCCGCTGGATCTCCCGCATCGCCAACCAGTACAACCTGCCGGTCGGCGGGGAGAACCCCGGATACGGGCTGCCCGCCAGCCTGGACTCCTTCTACACCAACACTTCATCCACCGGCATGATGGCCAGCGCCATCCGCATCGCCGTCTCCTGCAACTTCAAGGTCTTCTACTGGGCCCACGACATCCACCTGTGGGACGGCACCCTGTCCTTCTCCCTCTACACCTCCTCCATCGCCCCCTACACCACGGGCACCGCCACACCTTCCGCTACCCCCACCGCTTCCACTACCCCCACCGCTTCCGCTACTGGCAACCTGGCGCTGACCGGCACCGTCACGGCCAGTAACACCCTGTCAGGCTTCCCGGCCAGCGGCGCCAACGACGGCAACCAGAACAGCTACTGGCAGGCCGCCGACAGCACCACCACCCTCACCCTGCACCTGGCCCAGGCCGCCCCCATCGGCCGGATCGTCCTGGAACTCCCGCAGAACTGGGGCACCCGGAGCCAGACCATCGAGGTCGACGGCAGCACCGACGGCCGCACCTGGACTACCCTGGTCCCCTCGGCGACCTACCAGTTCACCGCGGGCAGCAACACCGTCACCCTCTCCGGCTCCCCCACCACCGTCAGCTACCTCCGCCTCGACATCAGCGGCAACAACGTCCAGGGCGTACCGCAGCTGGCCGAGTTCCAGGCCTACTCCAGCTAGCCACCCGCCCCGGCCCAGGCCCGGGCGGCCCAGCCATACGCTGGCCCGCCCGGGCCGCCGTACGTCGCCGGCAGCGTACGGGGTTACGGCGCCCGCTGATCGCCACTGTACGTAACCCTAAATGTTTGATATCGTCACCCTTAGTGAGGACTGAGGCGCGCTTGCCTGGCGGCTCGCCGCACCGCAGCGCTTTCTGAGCAGCAACTGGGGATGACTTCGTATGGTCGATCCGGGCATCGAGCGCCTCGAATTCGAAGACCGGTCCGAAGTCAACTCCGGCACCGAGCGGCGCGAAGACCCGGAATCTCCAGAAGGCCGGCGGCGGGCGCAGTGGCAGCAGGCTCAGCGTCTGGAAGGCCTCACCGGGATCGCGGGCGGGATCGCCCAGGACTTCAACAACCTCCTCGCCGTGATCCTCGGCTACGCATCCTTTGTCCTGGCCGAACTCGCCGCCCCATCCGGGCCCGATTCGCCCGGGCGCCTGGAGTCGGTCCGCCGCGACCTCGAGCAGATCACGCTGGCCGCCGAACGGGCGGCGAGCCTCACGGGCCAGCCGATGGCCCTCGTCCATCCCGGGGTGGTCCACCCGCAGGTCCTCGACCTTGACCACGTCGTCACCGACGTTCAGGAGATGCTGCGCCGGGCCCTCGGCGAGCACGTCGAGCTGGTCACGATCCTCGCCAGTGACCTGTGGCCGGTCCTGGCCGAACCAGCCCAGCAGGCCCTCCTCAGCGCGATCATGGCAGGTGCCGCGGACTACGTATCGAAGCGGACATGTGGAGCCGACCTCGTGAGCGGCGTGCGGACGGCCGCGTCCGGCCCGTCGATGCTCGGCCCGTACGCGTCCCGCCAGGTAATGGCGCGGCTGCGGGACCGCATGGCCAGCGAGGACCCGCTGACGGCGCTAACCGGGCAGGAGAAGCGGGTGCTCGAGCTGATCGGCCAGGGACTGACCAACCGCCAGATCGCGGAGCGCATGTTCATTGCGGAAAAGACCGCGAAAAACTATGTGTCCTCGCTGCTGGGCAAGCTCGGCATGCACCGCCGTTCGGAGGCTGCCGCCTTCGCCGTCCGGCACGGTCCGGACCACGGCGGCTTAACGCGGCCGGCGTGACGCCGAGGCGATCACCTTCCTCGCCCTGGCCGGCCTGGGGGTGCCGTGGGCGTCCTCCTCGCCGTCGTCCGCGACATTGGACGCCGGCCTTCGATACCCCATCGGACCGGGTGGGCGGGCCGGATGGCCCGGGCCGAATGGCCTGGGCCGAATGGCCTGGGCCGAATGGCCTGGGCCGAATTGCTGTGAAAATAGGGCCGTTTGACTCCCGGCCCGGGGCACCTTGATCACGTATAGTGACTAATCAACTACATGAAGTGGCTCGCCTCAAGGAGATGTCATGCCTGCGACGAGAAACACCCAGACCGGCACCACCGGTCAGCGCCATCTCGGTCGTGGCCGGCGGCCGCGGTCCGGGGCTGCTCCGCACGGCCCTCCTGATGTGGGCGTGCTGGCGAGGGAGGCTGTGATCAGCTTCCTGCAGGACGCATCGAAGGCCACGGCGGAAAGGGAAGCCCTGCGGGCGGGCGCGGCCGCGGCCGGCGCCGAGGCCACCGACACGGCGGCGGAGGAAGACACGGCCGGGGACGGCGCGAGCGTGGCTGATGGGATCCTCGCCGCGTCGCCGGAACCGGAGGCGGTGCCCTGGGATGCGATCTTCGCCGCCAGCCCTGCTGCCGAGTCGGAGGCGGGGCGCCTGGCGGCCATCAGCGCCGCCGCGCTGGACCGGATCGAGGCGGCGGCGGCCAAGGTGGAGGCGGATATCGCCGTCGCTCACCGGGCGTATGAAGAACTGCAGGCCGGAGCCGGAGCCGCGGCCGAGGCCGCGGTGCACGCAGCGCAGTCGGCCATGGAATCGGCGGGCACGGCCGTCGAGGCCGAGCGGCAGGTAAAGATCAGCCTGCGCCAGGTCAGGCAGAATGTGGTGATTACCGCCGTCCTGGTGGCAATCGTGATCGTCGTCCTCGTGGTGGCAACATCCCCCGTCCACTGAGACGGCCCCAGAATATTTACGCCAGCATTAGCAGCAATTTGTGACAATTGCTGGCGCGTGCCCCGGTTTGGTTCCGGCATGATTCCCTAGCAGATGATCACCTAATTACCATAAGACTCTTAGCACTTCCGGGATTGACGCAACCTATGTAATGTAACTGTACGAAAGCTGATCGTGACTACCGCCTCGGGGGCGGGCGGGCACGTGAGCGACACGGTGTCAACCGGCCTGATCGGTGCTGGTTCGCGGTAGGGGGTTCTCATGGCGGCGCACGCGGACGGTTCACCAGGAAGATCTGGGACCGTCCGTCCAGAGCACCCGGGCCACCGCACCGCCGGGCTGGAGCTCCTGGCCGCTATCGTCGGCTCATCGGACGACGCCATCTTCAGCAAGACGCTGGACGGCGTCGTCACGTCGTGGAACAAGGCGGCGGAGCGGATCTACGGCTACCGGGCCGAGGAGATCCTCGACCGGATCCGCATCGGTGAGCGGGTCGGTCACTACGAGACCACGCGGCGCAGGAAGGATGGCGCGACCATCGAGATCTCGCTCACCGTTTCGCCCGTTCATGATGCGGCTGGCGGAATCGCCGGCGCGTCATCGATCGCGCACATCATCACCGAATCCGATCGCCGTCGGGACTTCACCGAGCTGGACCAGGCCCGCGAGTTTTCGGAAACTAAGGCGTTCCTGGACAACATCCTGCAGAGCGTCACGAAGTACTCGATCATCGGGATGGACCTCGACCACCATATTCTTTCCTGGAACAAGGGAGCGTCCCGCAACTACGGCTATGCCGCGCAAGAGGTCGTCGGCCAGGACTCGAACATCCTCCATACGCCGCACGATGTGCAATCCGGTGCCGTCAAGCGCCTGCGGACGGCCGCATACGAGGATGGTATGGCCGAGGGTACGTTCGAGCGAGTCAGGAAGGATGGCTCCCGGTTCACCGCCAGCGTGGTCGTGACCCGCCGCGACGACACCCTGGGGCACCCGGTCGGCTTCCTCGTGATGAGCCATGACATCTCGGAGAAGCAGCTGGCCGAGGAGAAACTCCGTTCGACGGCCATGTACTCCCGCAGCCTGATCGAGGCCAGCCTGGACCCGCTGGTGACGATCAGCCCGGAGGGCAAGATCACCGACGTGAACGAGGCGGCGATCCGGGTGACCGGGGTGACACGGGCGCAGCTGGTCGGCACCGACTTCTCGGACTACTTCACCGAGCCGGACCGGGCCCGCGAGGGTTACCGCCGCGTATTCGCGCAGGGCTTCGTCACCGACTACCCGCTGACCATCAGGCACACCGACGGCGGCTTGACCGACGTGCTCTACAACGCCTCGGTGTACAACGACGAGGCCGGCCACGTGCTGGGCGCATTCGCCGCGGCCCGCGACGTCACCGCGCAGAGGCGAGCCGAGAGCGAAGTAGCGAGCCAGAGAGCACGGGAACTCGACAGGCTCGCCGAGCTCGAGCGCTTCCAGAAGCTCACCGTCGGACGTGAGCTGCGCATGATCGAGCTCAAGAAGGAGATCGAAGACCTGCGAGCCGCAGCCGAAGGTACATGACGGATGGGCGCTGTCAAACCGACGGGAACGGTCTCTGGTTATGAGCCGAATTCCGCGGAGGAGGGGCAACGGCTCAGGGATATGCAGCTTGCCATCCTCAACATCCTCGAGGACGCGACCACCGACCGCCTCCGGGCGGAAGCGGCGGCCAAGGCGAGCCTGAACATCCTCGAGGATCTCAGCGACGCCCAGGCCGAGATCCAGATGCTCAACGCGGACCTCGAGGCCCGGGTCGAGCAGCGTACGGCGGAGCTGGTGGTGGCGAACAAGAACCTGGAGGCGTTCACGTACTCGGTCGCCCATGATCTGCGTTCCCCGCTGCGGGCGTTGAGCGGCTACAGCGAAGCGCTGATAGAGGACTATGGCGACAGTCTCGACGAAACCGGCCACTGGTACGCGGAGAGAATTCAGGCGGCCACCGAGCGGATGGGCGCGCTCATCGATGACCTGCTTCTCCTGGCCCACGTATCACGCGCGGAAATGAGCCTGGGACGGGTCGATCTCAGCGCGGAGGTCGCTGCCATCGCGGGTGAACTGCAAGCCCGCGAGCCTGGCCGCCGGGTTCGCTTCGCCATCGAGGACGGCGTCTGGGCCACCGCGGATCGCACGCTCATCCGTAGCGTGCTGCAGAACCTGGTCGATAACGCCTGGAAGTTCACGGCCAGGCGCGATGGGGCCACCATCGAGTTCGCCAGCACCGCCGCGGAGGACGCAGAAATCTGCTGTTATGTGCGCGACAACGGGGCCGGCTTCGATCCGGCCTTTATGGGCAAGCTGTTCCAGCCGTTCCAGCGGCTCCATTCGGTTACCGAGTTTCCTGGCAGCGGAATTGGCCTGGCCAGTGTCCAGCGGATCATCGAACGCCACGGCGGGCGCGTCTGGGCCGAAGGCGCCGTGGGCGACGGCGCCTATTTCCACTTCACCCTGAACGTGAAGGAGACACCATGACACCATTGTATAACTTTAAGTCACTGCTAAAATACAGATCGTGACACAGCGGACCTCGCTCGCCGACGGCATGTTCGTCGCGCTCCTGGAGGCGGCGCCTGACGCGATGGTGTGCATGGCCGCCGACGGCCGGGTCGTCCTGGTCAACGCCCAGGCGGAGCGGCTGTTCGGCTACGAGCGTGCGGAGCTTATCGGCCAGCCGGTCGAGATTCTGGTCCCGGACGCCGCCCGGGCCGTGCATGCGGGGCACCGGGCCGGGTATGTCGCCGACCCGCGGCACCGGCCCATGGGTGCGGGCTTGTCGCTTGCCGGGCGCCGCCGCGATGCCAGCACGTTCCCGGCCGAGATCTCATTGTCCGCGATCGACACCGATGAAGGCATCCTCGTCCTCGCGGCCATCCGGGACGTAACCGCGCGGCTCCGGATGCGGGACCTCGAGCGTTCTAAGCAGAGCCTGGAGAGTTTCCTCTATACGGTTTCCCACGACTTGCGTGCCCCGCTGAGGGTACTCAGCGGTTACAGCGAGCTCCTGCTCGAGGAGTACGGGGGGGTCTCGGCGAGGAAGGCCGCGGTTATGCCGAGCGGATCGTCGCCGTCAGTCAGCAGATGGGGCAGCTGATTGACTACCTGCTGCAGCTTTCGCGCATCACGCGGGCCGAGCTCCACCTGCAGCCGGTTGATCTCGGCGTGGAGGCGGCCCAGATCGCCGAGGAAATCCGGCGCCGGGAACCGCTCCGGGACGTCTGCTTCACGATCCAGAAACAGGTCCAGGCCCGGGCGGACCGCCGGCTGATCCTGACCGTCCTGCAGAACCTGCTGGACAACGCCTGGAAGTTCACGTCCGGCCGGGACGACGCGTCGATCGAGTTCGGGGCGGCACCGAGCGGGGACGCCGCCGTGTGCTGTTACGTGCGCGACAACGGCGCCGGCTTCGATCCGGCCTATGCGGACAAGCTGTTCCAGCCGTTCCAGCGGCTGCATACCGCCCGCGAATTCCCCGGCGCCGGCACCGGCCTGGCCAGCGTGCGGCAGATCGTGGAACGCCACGGCGGCCACGTCTGGGCCGAGAGCGCCGTCGGCGCCGGCGCGACTTTCTACTTCACCCTGGACGAGAAGGAAAGCGCATGACAAGCCAAACGATCTTGCTGGTAGAGGACAACCCCGACGACGAGGCAGTGACGCTCCGGGCCTTCAAGAAAAGCAACATCAGCAACGAGATCGTCGTGGCGCGAGACGGGGCCGAGGCTCTGGCGTACCTCTTCCCCGGCGACGGCGACGGCGACGGCCACGGCCACGACGCGCTGCGTCCGGCCCTCATCCTCCTCGACTTGAATCTCCCGAAGGTCGGCGGGCTGGAGGTCTTGCGCCGGATGCAGGCCGACGCACGGACGCGGCTGATCCCGGTGGTCGTCCTGACCAGTTCCAAACTGGAAGAAGACATCCTGGACAGTTACCGCAGCGGCGCCAACGCGTACGTGCGCAAGCCGGTGAAATTCTCCGAATTCGCCGAGGCGGTCCGCACCCTCGGCGTGTTCTGGCTGCTCTTGAACGAGCCCGCGCCCAGCCGCGCGCCGGAATCGGATCGAGGTAGGACATCCATGAGCGACCAGCAGCAGCGCCACGAGCCGGAGGCGGGCCCGCCGGAGACCATCGCCATTCCCAGGCAGGCAAACGCCGAGACCGGAGGCGAGGCGGACTCAGCGGGACGCCGCGCACGCATCCTGATTCTGGAGGACGAAGCCTGGGACGCCGCGCTGGCCCAGCGCCTCCTGGTCAACGCGGGCCTTAGCCTCACCGCCGTCGTGGTCGAGACCAAGGCGTCATTTATCGAGCAGATGGCCGATTTCCGGCCAGACATCATCCTGTCCGATTACCACCTGCCCGGCTTCTCCGGCCAGGAGGCGCTCAAGATCGCTCAGGAACTCCACCCGGACATACCGTTCATCATCTGGTCCGGCGTGCTCGGAGACGAAGCAGCCGTCGAGCTCATCAAGCAGGGGCCACGGATTACGTCCTGAAGGACCGGCCCGCCCGCCTGCCCTCAGTGGTCCTGCGCGCGCTGGCCGAGGTCGAGCAACGGGCACGCATGGCCTATCTCGAAGACCAGTTGACGCAGGCCCAGCGCCTGGCCAGCCTCGGCCAGCTGGAAGCAGCCGAACAGGCGATGAGCCGCATCCGCCACCTGCTCAGCGCCGCCCGCGGCGAGGCAAAGGTCACAGAACCCCGATCCTGAGGGCTTGCGTCCTCCGGGCACCCGGACACGGGGACACAGTAAAGGGGACAGGTAATGCGCGCATGGGGGGACCGTCACGTCGTCGCCGGTTATCGCGGCGTTGCCTCACCCCGCTGGCGTCCGGCGGCCGCGGTGGCCGCTGCCGCCGCGCTGCCACTGGTGATCTGTGCGGCCGCCGCGCGGCCCGCCCTGGCCGCGGGCGGCTACATCGTGACCGCCACCATCGAAGTGGGCACCGGCCCGGACGGGGCGGCGGTGGACCCCACGACCCACACCGCCTACGTGACCAACGTCGACGATGACACGGTGTCGGTGATCGACGAGACGACCGGCACCGTGACGGCCACCATCGGAGTGGGCGGCGGCCCGCTCACGGTGGCGGCGGACCCGACTACTCACACCGCCTACGTGACCAACGGAGGCAATGGCACCGTGTCGGTGATCGACGGGACGACCAGTATCGTCACCGCCCTTATCAAGGTGGGCTCCGGCCCGGACGGGGTGGCGGTGGACTCCACGTCCCACACCGCCTACGTGGCCAACGGAGGCGCCGGCACGGTGTCGGTGATCGACGGGACGACCAACGCCGTGACCGCCACCATCGCCGTGGGCGCCGGCCCGGACGGGGTGGCGGTGGACCCCACGTCCCACACCGCCTACGTGGCCAACGGAGGCGCTAGCACGGTGTCGGTGATCGACGGGACGACCAACGCCGTGACCGCCACCATCGCCGTCGGCGCTGATCCGGACGGGGTAGCGGTGGACCCCACGTCCCACACCGCCTACGTGGCCAACGCGGGCGCCGGCACGGTGTCGGTGATCGACGAGACGACCCGCGCCGTGACCGCCACCATCGCCGTCGGCGCTGATCCGTCCGCGGTGGCGGTGGACCCCACCCTCCAAACCGCCTACGTGGCCAACCTCGCTGGCACCGTGTCGGTGATCGACGAGACGACCGGCACCGTGACCGCCACCGTGCCCGTCGGCGCCGACCCGTCCGGGGTAGCGGTGGACCCCACGCTCCACACCGCCTACGTGACCAACGAGAACGCCAGCACCGTGTCGGTGATCAGCGTGGCCCAGCCGGCTCCGGTCACCACGGTGACCTCGTCACGAAATCCGAGCACCTTCGGCCAGGACGTCACCTTCACCGCGACGATCGGCCCGGCCGATGGCGGCACCATAACGTTCAGCAGCGGCTCCACCGTGCTGTGCCGCGCCGTGTCCCTGACCAACGTCAGCGGCAGCACCTACCATGGCACCTGCACCACCAGGATCCTGCCGGCCGGCCGCGACATGATCACCGCGGTCTACCCCGGCGACGCCAGCTACGCCACCTCCACCGGCGGGCTCACCCAGATCGTCGCCCAGGCCCCGACCGCGCTGACCGCGCGCATCCGCCTCAGCCCGCGACTGGCATTGATCCTCACCGCGAGGCTGACCGCCGGCCGCCCGCTCAGCGGCCAGCCCGTATCGTTCAGCACCGGGCACACCCACCTGTGCACCCCGCGCACCAACACCCGCGGCGTGGCCACCTGCGTGCTCGCCGGCCCCCAGATCTGCCTGCTCGAACCGGACAGCCACCCCATCCGGGCCAGCTACCCAGGAAGCGCCGACTACCGGCCATCGTCAGCGACCGCGACCTGCCGGCCATGGTTCCGGCGCCAGCTCAGTTTCGGAGCGTCATGAACGGTGTCATGCTCTACATCGACGACAACGAGGACAACGTCTTCCTCCTCCAGCGCCTGTTCAAGCGCAGGTACCCGGACATCGAGCTCCACACCGCCATGACCGGCCGCGACGGCATCAGGGCGGCGATCGACGGCCAGCCAGCCCTCATCCTGCTCGACAACCGCCTTCCCGACGTCAACGGCAAGCAAGTCCTGGGCCAGCTCGCCGCCACCCCAGCCACCGCCGCGATCCCGGTCATCATCCTCAGCGGCGACTCGGACCCGGCGACCGTCGACGAACTCCTCGCGGCGGGCGCGGCGGATTTCCTGGTCAAGCCGTTCGACATTCACCGGCTTCTGGCCGTCGTCGGACGTTACCTCCGGTGACCGCCGTCGGCCGCGGCCAAGGAGTTGGAACGGCAGAACGCGGACCGTGGACCGCCGGGCCCGGCTGAGGACGGTTCTTATGCCGAACGGGCGTGGTACCCGCCCCCGGTTCCGGTTCGTGCGGCGCCGTCAGTACACGCAGGGGATGCCGTACTTCGCGTTCGCCGTGACCGTGACCGCGCCACCCGTCACGCCGTTGTCCGCGCCCGCCGCGGACGAGGGCGAAGGCGCGGTGGACGGGCCGGGCGACGTGAGGCTGGCGGGCACCGCGGTCACGGTCGAGCCGAGCAGCACCTCCACGTGACCCGAGGGCAGCGACGTCAGCGCGGTGGCCGTCGCGCCGAACTTGGCCGCGATCTTTGCCGCGTTGGCCGACGCTCCGGTGCCGTAGAACACCTGGGTGCCCGGCTCGGGCGTCTGCGACTGCACTGACGCGTTGGCGACGGCTCCGGCCTGGTAGCCCAGGGCGGTGAGCGCCTGCGAGACGTCGCCGGCCAGCCGGTTCACACCGCTGCCGTTGTATACGTCCACCGTGACCGTCGAAGGCGGGGGCGCCGGGCCGGTCTTCTTGGTGCCTGCCTTGGTCTTCTTGACGGCTGGCGGGTTGAAGGCGTTCTTCACGAACTGCTGGATGTAGGGCACGTTGATGAGATTGACGTCCTGCGCCGAGCCGTTGAGCGGCATGTCGTTCACCTGGCCGGAGATCGGCAGGGTCCGGAACGTCAGATGGCTGCCGCTGAACGCCCGCAGGTTGGTGGCGAAGGCGAACGGGTCGAAGGTCGAGTCCGTGATGAGGTACTGACTCGCCGTGCCGAGCAGCCTGTTGAGCAGGCCGAGGTCGCTGAATGCGCCCTCGTTCTTCAGCTTCCAGACTACATAGTCGACCACCGCCTGCTGCCGTTTCGTACGGCCCAGGTCGATCCCGGGGAGCGTGTCGCGGGCCCGGACGAACGCCAGGGCCTGGGCGGCCGCGAGATGCAGATACTGGGCACCCCCCGGGCGCAGGCGGTAACCGTCCTCGACCGCATTCCACCCGGAGGCCGAGTCGTACAGGTTCCCGCCGCCGTTCCCGCTCCACGGCATCACGCAGACCTCGATGCCGCCGAACGCCTGGGCCAGGTAGTAGAACCCGATCAGGTTCGCCTCGACGAAGTGGTCGACGTGCACCCCCGTGACCGCCTCCACCGTCGCGATCTCGAACGCCTGGCCCGCCTGGTTGGCCTCGAGGTAGCGCTCGTTCCGGCTCATGGACGAGCCGTAGGTCTGGCCCAGGGACTGGTTGTAGGCGAAGTCGTAGGCCTGGTCGATCTTTCCCTGGGTGACCCCGAGGTAGGTCGGATGCGGGTAGGTGACCAGGTCATCGCGCGGGATCGAGAAGCCGACCGCCTTCTGCCCGCCCGCGAAGATGTGCACGAGGATCAGCGTGTCGGTGTCCTGAGCGCCGACCTGGCCGGCCGAGACGGATCGTACATTGCCCGAGTGCGTCTCGTTGAGCTGGTTGACCGACAGCGTCTGGCCCTCGTAGTTGGTCCGGCTCTCCAGGCCCATGACCAGGATGTTCATCGCCCCCACCGTGGGGCTGCCGTTGATCGCGATCCCGGTGCTGGTCGATCTGACGCGTCCGACCACCTCGTGGGCGTAGCCCGATACGACGAGCGTCACCGCGGCCACGAGGCAGGCCAGGACATATCCCACCTCACGCGCGACCAGGCGCGACGTGGACATTGCCGTCCCTCTTCCTCTCGCCGAGGCCGCCCGCCGGACCAGCTGAGCGGTGTTGTCCTGCTCTGGCTGTTTCTGTCACCGTTGCCGGCCACGCTACCGAATCGAACTCGTCGAGGACGGACACTCCCGCTACCCCGGGAGTAACACCGATAACATGAGTACCATAGGCGAGGTCCGGGAGGACGGCGGCTAACGGGGGGCGCCATGGAGCGGATCGATCATTGGATCGTGCTGATGTTCGAGAACCGGTCCTTCGACAACCTGCTCGGCTACCTGCCGCACATCGACGCCGGCTGCGGGATCAGGGACCGGGAGATCACGCTGCGCTATCCCGGCGGATCCGTGCGCGTCGCCCCCGCCACCGACTTCCGCGCGCCGCTCCCGGACCCGGGCGAGGCGTACGGCAACCTGAACGTGCAGTGCTACGGCCAGTACCGGCCGGCCGCGAACGCGGGCAAGGCCGCGTACCCGATCTTCGGCGACTTCATGGCGCCGCCATACAACGCGCCGCCGTCAGGTACCGCGGCCACCATGGACGGCTTCGCCCTCGACTACTACTGGAACTTCAGGTGGGAGAAGGAGCGCGCGCCGACCCACGCGCAGATGCAGGCCATCGGCGGCGTCTTCACGCCCGCCAGTGCGCCGGTCATCAACACCCTGGCCAGCGAGTTCGCCGTCTTCACGCGGTGGTTCTGCGAGGCGCCTACGTGCACCACCCCGAACCGGAACTTCTTCTTCTGCGGCACCAGCCTCGGGCGCCTGGACAATGAGCTCATCGTCAACTACGCGTGGGACTTCACCGCGCCGAGCATCTTCTCCCTGCTGGAGGACAAGGGCGTCAGCTGGGCCGTCTACTTCGACCGGAGCCAGGTGGTGCCGATGTGCTCGCTGAGCCTAGGCGGCGCGCGGCACATGGGTTTGTGGCGGCCGCACTCCCGCTCGCGCGAACAGTTCTTCAGCGACTGCTCGGCCGGGACCCTGCCGGCCTATTCCTGGCTCGAGCCGAACATGCTCTTCGGCGACCTCGACGACTATCACCCCCCAACCGACATCAGGACCGGGGAGCGCTTCCTCGCGCGCGTCTACAACGCGGTCCGGGCCTCGCCGGCCTGGAAGCGGACGGCGCTGATCGTCACGTTCGACGAGGCCGGCGGCACCTACGACCACGTACCGCCGCCCGCCGCGCCGGTGCCCGACGACTCACCCGGCGCGCAGGGCTTCGCCTTCGACCGGTTCGGCGTCCGGGTGCCCGCGATCGTGATATCCCCTTACACCCAGCGCGGCACGGTGATCCGGGATCTGTTCCACGCCGACGCCGTGCTCGCGACCATGCGGGAGCGCTTCGGTCTCGGTCCGGCACTGACCCGCAGGGACGCGGCGGCGCCGCTGCTCGGCCCGGCCTTCAACCTCAGCGACCCGCGCCGGGACGTGCTCTGCCGGATCGAGCTGCCGTCGCTGGCCGGCGTGGACCGCTCCCGGGGCGGGGACCCGGGCGACAGCCCGGACGCGAAGATGTTCGTCCACAAGCACGCCGAGCATGGCGGGGAGCAGATCTCACAGCTCGGCTACGTCGTGCTGCGCAACGTGGCGAGAATGGCGGCGCACGACATCGGCGATGTTCCGGTCGGCCTCGACGCCGTGAAGGGCTGGCTGGCCGGCCAGGTCCGCGCGCTGCGCGCCGCGGCCACATTACGCGGCGGTCCAGTCGACCAGCACGCAGGCGGCCGGCTGGCGTGGTGCTGGTCATCATGCTGCTGTTCGCACTGTCCGGCGCCACGTGAACCGACCGAGATATCGGTTTCACCCGGCATGAGGCTGTTTCGACCGGTATAACCATGGGCGTGAGGTCACGATTCGCAGCAGGCGCCGCCGTGGTGCTCGGCGTGAGCGTGCTGGCCGCCTGCACGAGCGCCAGCAACTCGGCCAGCACCACGCCGACGAGCAACCCCACCGGCCCGATCACCATCGGCGCGTCGCTCTCGCTCAGCGGCGGCCCCAACGACCCCTTCCAGGCGGATGGCCTGGCGTTCGAGAAGGGGTACGACCTGTGGGAAAAGGACGTGAACGACCACGGCGGCCTGCTCGGCCGGAAGGTTGTGCTGAAGATCCTCAATGACGGCGGCTCGCCGAACCAGGTGGTCACCAACTACCAGAGCCTGTTCGGCAAGGACCACGTGGACCTGGCCTTCGGGCCGTTCTCCTCGCTGCTGTCCGGGCCGGCCTCGGCGGTGGCGGCCCGGTACGGCTACGCGTTCGTGGAAGGGGCGGGCGGCGCGCCGTCGGTCTTCGACACCCCGTCCAACCAGGCCGACCACGACACGTTCGACGTGAGCCTGCCGATCGCGGACGAGCTGGTCCCGTTGGTGAACTGGATCCAATCGCTGCCGGCGAGCGAGCGGCCGAAGACCGCGGCCTACCCCATGGCGCAGGACCCGTTCGCCGACCCGCCGGTCCAGCTGGCCCAGACGCTGCTGTCGAACCTCGGCGTCCGCACCGTGTACTCGAACATCTTCGCCGAGACGCAGTCGGCCTACAAGGACCCGGCCGCAGCGGTGGCGGCGAGCGGCGCGCAGCTCGTGGTGCTCGGGTCCACCGACGTGCCCACCGTCCAGACCTTCATGCAGGTGTTCGAGCAGGACCACTACACGCCCAAGCTGTTCATCGCGGCGTCCGGGCCCGACCAGGGCAACGCGTTCACCTCCGCGGTCGGCGTGGGCAACGCCAACGGGGTGATGGTGCCCAACGGCTGGTATCCCGGCTACGACAACGCGGCGAGCAAGCAGATGGTCCAGGAGTACGTTGCCCAGTACGGCGGCACTACCGACGGCGTCAATGCCGACGTGGCGGAGGCCTACTCGGTGGGCCAGATCCTCGCGCAGGCGGTCAAGGCCACCGGCGGCACCAACAACGCGGAGATCATCGCCTACCTGCACAGCGGCGTGACGCTGAGCAGCGTCCAGGGTCCGGTAAGGTTCGACGCGCTGGGGGAGAACGGTGCCGCGGCGGCGTTCGTCTTCCAGTGGCAGAACGGCAACTTCGACCAGGTCCTGCCGGGCAACATGGCCGGCTCGCAGACGATCCTGGACCCCAAGCCGCCCTGGACCAACGCGGGCACGACGTCCCCGCCGGCCTGAGCCCGTAGCTACCCGTATGACAACTCCGATGGCCCGATTTCCGGTTAGGTCACTAGATCAGCATTTGCCGGATATTTCGTACGCCGTCCCACTACAGTGGGTCAGCTGCGCCGGACGTGCGGCGGCTCAAGCGGCGGAAAAAAGCGCGTAAGCAGGCGAGGAACATCAGCGATGGGGAACCATAGGGTGGCGAGCGCGGTACCGCGCGCCGGTAATGCCGACCAGCACGCCGCCGACCCGGCGACCTCGCGATTCATCAGTCCGGGGGCGCTGACCCTGCGGAACTGGCCGGTGTCCACCCGGCTGATCGCCGTGATCGTGCTGGCCCTGCTCATGGGCCTGATCTTCGGTGGCCTGCGGGTCGCGTCGGCGGCGGACAGCGCGGCCGAATTCGGCCGGGTGTCGCAGCTCGCCGCCCTCGGACAGCAGGTCACCGGGCTGGTACAGGCCCTGGAGAACGAACGCGACCAGACGACCGGGCTCCTGCCCGTCGCCAATCCCATCCCCAAGAACCTGAGCGACGCGTACGACGCGACCGACGCCGCGGCGGCCAAGGTCCAGTCGCTGGCCGCCGGGATCGGCGGTTCCTTCCCGGCCAACATCCAGTCCCGGGTGGCCACCGTGGTCTCCGAGATCACGAACCTGAAGGCCCTGCGGACCTCGGGCCAGTCCGCGCTGGCGGTCATCGCCGGCTACGCCACCCCCATCAACAACATGATCGCCCTGGACGACCAGATCGCGCAGGGCACCTCCGACGCCACCCTGGTCAACGACGTCCAGACACTCAACTCGCTGTCCCTGGCCAAGGACCAGGCCGCGCAGCAGCGCGCGCTGCTGTTCAACGCGCTCACCCAGCAGATCTTCGCCGACGGCGTGCAGCAGGCCCTGGCCACCGCCGAGTCCGAAGAGCTCACCGACCGGGCGGCGTTCAAGACGACGGCCACCGCGGCCGAGCAGAACACGTTCAACAACACCGTGGCCGGGCCGCGGGTGAACCAGGCCCAGGAAATCGAGATCTACGTCGAGGGCCTGCCGCTGGGCACGATCGGCCTGGACATCGGCGCCGGCGCCCTGGGCTTCGGCCCGAAGGCCGCGCCCGTGGTGTGGTACGCGGCCCAGTCGGGCACGGTCGACGACATGCAGCAGGTTGAGCTGGGCGTGGCCCAGAGCATCGTCGCGCGGGCCCAGTCGCTGCAGAGCAGCGCCAAGAGCGACGCGCTGTTCACCGCCATCGTTACCGCGCTCATCCTGCTCCTGGTGCTGCTCGCGACCGTCGTCGTGGCCCGGTCCCTGGTCGGGCCGCTGCGCAAGCTGCGGGAGGGCGCGCTCAACGTCGCCACGGTCGAACTGCCGGAGCGGGTCCGGCTGCTGGGTGAGGCCCAGGATCCCTCCACCAGCACGGAGGTGGCACCGATCGACGTGCTGTCGACCGACGAGATCGGCCAGGTCGCCCGGGCGTTCGACCAGGTCCACTCGGAGGCGATACGGCTGGCCAGCAACGAGGCCATGCTGCGGAACAGCTTCAACGCGATGTTCGTCAACCTGTCCCGG
>Ga0116224_10000506_pt1 | contig 30693 bp, 35 predicted proteins | sample Sb_taG_9_FD_89699 | JGI IMG/M metagenome (GOLD analysis project Ga0116224, IMG submission 89699) | Peat soil microbial communities from Weissenstadt, Germany - Sb_50d_b_LC metaG | ecosystem: Environmental > Terrestrial > Soil > Wetlands > Peat | place: Germany: Weissenstadt | collected 2010-09-21 | reverse complement strand
CGCCGGGGTGGCGAAACCGATAATGAGGGTCGCGACAACGATATATTTGCGCATTTATACGTCTCCTTGGGATAGTGGCCTGGATCGCTAAACATGTGGCCACCATGGGAACGCTTATCCCACAATTCCGGCGGATTTCGGTATGAAATCGCCCTGAATGGTGGAAATTCTGGAAATTCGCCGCGCCGAGTCCAGTAAGCTCAAGAATAGGTGAAGCCGAGTTCGGCAAGTTTTCGCACATTCGAAAGGCCGCGTCTGCGGCGCACAGCGCCTTTAGGCCCGCTCGATGACGGCCCGTCACAATTAAGTTACGGGTAAGTGATGGGGCCCTAGAGCAGCGTGTTGCGCGCCCGGATGCCCCGCTCGATCGCTGCCGTCGTCAGTGTATCGAGCTCGAGCCTGTCGCCGAGCAGCTCGAGAAAGCGTATCTCCTCGGCCTTGACCTCCTGGTCGGCCGCGGCCACTTCGAGTGCCACGGCATAAGCCGTCTCGCGGAGCTTCTTCGGCAGCGCGGTATGCACGAGCCGCAGCACGTGCTCGAGCCCCCCGCCGGCGCTCAAAACCTCGCCGCAGGCCTCGGCGGTCTTCACCAGCCTCTCCTGGTCGAAGTCGGCGAACACCGGGAGATTGGAGACGATCTCGCCGATGCGGGCGAGCTCGGCGTCGGTCATGGTGCGGTCGACGGCCGAAATGGTGACCATCACATAGATGAGGGCGGCGTGATGGCTCAACGGCTCGGTCATAGCTCAAGCTCCCCTAACTCATGTCCGGCTAAGTCCGCGCGGGACCGTAGAGAATTGCGTTTTTCCCGGCAAGCACCATGTCGGGACACGCTAACCCCACCCGGCAAGTCCCGGATCAAGTCCGGGCCTTGCGACCTTTCCAGAAGGGGAGGGAGCCGCGCTTGCGGCACGGCACGGCTTTAATCCTCCCCGCGCGGGAAGGGGGTGCCGCGCCAGGCGCGGCGGGTGGGGCGAAGGGCGCACCCCCAAGCCCGGAAAGACTGGCGTGGGGTAGCAATTTGTGAAATTTGTCGGTCTACAGTCCCATCAAACCTCGACAAACTTCGACGCGCCCTCTGCCATGACCACCCCTACCCGTCCCAAGACGCCTCGCGCCAAGGCACCGAGCAAGAAGCGCAAACCCGAGATGCAGCTGCAAGCCGAGGCGAGCATGGTGCACACCAAGGGCCCGCGGCCGCGCGAGAGAGAGGGCGAACAGGCTTTGCAGCCCAAGCTCGAAATTAGTTCTGAGCTTCTCGCCTACGCCCATGTGAGCAAGGCCTGGCCCTTCGAGGAGGCGCGGAAAGTGGTGAGCCGCTTGAGGCGGCTGCCCAAGCCTACCGGCGCCATCATCTTCGAGACGGGCTACGGGCCCTCCGGCCTCCCCCATATCGGCACGTTCGGCGAGGTCGCCCGCACCACCTTTGTGCGCCACGCCTTCCGCGTGCTGACTGAGGACAAGATAGCGACGCGACTGATCTGCTTCTCCGACGACATGGACGGCCTGCGCAAGGTGCCGGACAACATCCCCAACAAGGAGATGGTGGCGGAGCATCTCGGCCGGCCGCTCACCCAGGTGCCGGACCCCTTCGGCGACCATCCGAGCTTCGGCCATCACAACAATGCGCGGCTGAAGGCCTTCCTCGACACTTTCGGTTTCGACTACGAGTTCCTCTCGGCGACGGAGTGCTATACGTCCGGCCGCTTCGACGCCACGCTGCTGAAAGTGCTTCAGCATTACGACGGCGTGCGCGATGTGATCCTGCCAACGCTCGGCCCCGAGCGCACCGCCACCTACAGCCCCTTCCTGCCGATCTCGCCGGTGACGGGCCGCGTGCTGCAGGTGCCGATCATCGACCGCGACGTGGCCTCAGGCACGATCATCTATAAGGAGCCGGAGACCGGGAAGCTCACCCAGGTTCCCGTCACGCGTGGCCATTGCAAGCTGCAATGGAAGGCCGACTGGGCCATGCGCTGGGCCGCGCTCGGCGTCGACTACGAGATGGCAGGCAAGGACCTAATCGATTCCGTGCGTCTCTCCGGCCATATCTGCCGCATCCTGGGCGCGCAGCAGCCAGAGGGCTTCATCTACGAACTCTTCCTCGACGAGAAGGGCGAGAAGATCTCGAAGTCCCGCGGCAACGGCCTCACCATCGAGGAATGGCTCAACTATGCGAGCCCCGAAAGCCTCGCGCTCTATATGTATCAGACCCCGAAAAAGGCGAAGCGCCTCTATTTCGACGTGATCCCGCGCGCGGTCGACGAATATGTCGGGCACGTCGCAGCCTATCCGCGCGAGGGGCCGGACGTCAAGCTGATGAACCCGGTCTGGCACATCCATTCGGGCGAGCCGCCGGAGGCCGAGCTCCCCATCAGCTTCGCGCTGCTGCTCAATCTCGCGAGCGCGTCAAACTCCGAGGACAAGGACGTGCTGTGGGGCTTCATCCGCCGCTACGCGCCCGAGGCCACGCCTGAGGCGCACCCGCTGCTCGACCAGCTCGTGGGCTACGCCATTCGCTACTTCCATGACTTCGTGAGGCCGGCCAAGCGCTACCGCGCGGCGGACGCGCGCGAGCGGGCGGCGCTGCTCGATCTCGACGCGCGGTTGGCCAAGTTGCCGAAGGCCGTGCTCGCCGAGGAAATCCAGGCGCAAGTTTACGCGGTCGGTAAGGAGCACGGCTTCGAGCCGCTTCGCAGTTGGTTCGGGGCGCTCTACGAGGTGCTGCTCGGACAGACGCAAGGGCCACGCTTCGGCTCTTTTGTGGAGCTTTACGGCGTGCCGGAGACCCGCAGTCTCATACAGAACGCCCTCAAGTAGCGCGAACCCACGACTGGGAAAGCGCGGTAGGGCAACCAGACAGAATGCCCTCAAGTAGTGCGAAGCCACGACTGGGGAGCGCTAGGGCAAACCAAGTAAGGCGCTCGCCCGCGAACTCATCGCCTCCTAGCGCGTCACCCCTTCCCGCGACGGAGTTTGGCGCGGGCGTTCGGCACCCATGAAGCTCAACTATGCCCTTGCTGCCGCTCTGATCCTTGGCTTTGCCGGCGCTGCCCAACACCAGTTCTTCATCGTCCAGGACAAGGACAAGAACTGCCGCATTGTCGAGAGCAAGCCGGACGTGGCGGACAAGCAAGTGGTCCAGGTCGGCAAGGAGGTCTATCAGACCCGCGAAGAGGCCGAGGTCGACATCAAGGTCATCTGCGTCACCCCGTAACGGCGTTTCGTGCGCCGTCCGATCGAGCGGCGCTTGTCAATTCAAAGGCGCGAGCTGCGCGAAGCGGCCCGCGCCTTTTGGTGTCATTATGTGGCCGGACGGTCCGGGTAGTCGGGATCATCCGCTTTGGGCTTGCATTTAGGCTCGTAGCTCCAGGCCTCGTTCGCGTGGGGGTGAGGCTCGCAAGGTAGCTCCGATGCAGTCGGGGGCGCCTCGACCGGCGCCCCGAGCGGATTGATGCAGAGCGCGTGGCCCGTGACCGGGTTCACCTCCGCTTCGAGACAGGCCTTTGCTGCCGCGGGCGCGGCTCCATCGCCGGGATCGGCGGCGAGCGCCTGGTTCGCCCAAAGCGCAAGCCCGAGCGCGATAGGGGTCATGACTCTTCGCATAATGTCCTCGGTGAAATCCCTCGCGCTCAGCATACAGAACCTCGGCGCCCCCGCGAAGCCCCATCCGCCCGGAGCCTGGAACCAACCGCGCGGTCCTGCGTTTGAACCTCGTCGCGGCCGAACGGCAGCAGCCCCGCTGCCAAAGCGCCCCCCGCGCCGGCCGCGAGCAGAGACTTGGCGTCAGTGAGAAGCCCGGCTTGGCCCCAAGTCGGGCTTCTTTTCATTTGCCGTTACCCGTGCCGAACGCTCGTCCAGGCAGGAGCAACGTCGCAAAAACCGAGAGTCCAGCCATTGAGCGGCTCCGGCGGGGCACGGAGGGGGGAGCGGAGGGACCCGGAGCCGCTAGCGGGGGAACCGGTCATACGCGAAACGAGGCCACTGACCTACCCGCTCTGGCCATCCTTAACCACAATCAAGGCAGGAACGAGGAGGCGGCCTTAGGACTTCAGCCAGCCGAGCGTTCTGGCCGTTTTGTAGGCGGCCTTCCAGGCCTGGGCCAAGAATTTCACCTTCGACGGGGTGAGATCGTCACGCATCCCATCGGTGGCAATGAGCATGGGGAAGTAACCGTCCTTTCGATAGGTCACCTCGAACCCCGTGTCGGCCGTCCTGATGACGATGTCACGATCATCGAGCACTCGGACGGTCAGATCTGCTGTGTCGCTCATTGCGTTGAGCTCTCATGTAAACATTAATCATAGCATAGCGGCGAAGCTCGCGTAAAACGTCCTATTTTCATCGTGTTTCATAGCGGCGTCATACAATCGGCCTCCGCGCTGCCGTTTCTCGCCTTCAAGGGGCTGCGGATCCAACGCGGCCTAAACACAGGAGATGGAAATGACCCAATCAAAGCTCGGGGCTGGCTGGTGTGGTCGCGGCCGTTGCGCTTGGCGTTATGGGCAATGCTGTGCCCTTCGAAAGGGAGGCCTCTCGATCAGGGAGCAACCTCGTGATCGCCGGCGACGAGACCACGCCAGCTGGCGCAGCGACGAAGGGGAATGCCGAGGAGTCGGCAAAGATGGGCAAGGACGAAGGCACCCATACGGGGCCGAATCTGGGCGCCACGCCGGAGAACGACACGAGCAAGATCGATCAGCCGGCCCGCAGAAATATCCCGAGCAACAGCTCTGACGACTAGGATGCCCCCGGGCAGTAATCATCTCCCCAGGGATAAGCAGAGCTGCACGCGCTTCACCCCTCCCAAATCACCCGCCGCCCCAAAGGCCGAGGTGCTCGGTCTTGGCGGCTTGCAAGGCCTCGGAAAGCGCGGGCTCCGTGCCGGGCTGGGGCGTCGCCCAGCCGCGGCGCACGAGCCAGGTGGAGAGATCTTGGCCCATGACGCTGCACCGCGCGGTAAAGTCGCCGGTCTCGCCGCCCGGCGGCACGGTGCAGGTGACGGCGCGGGTGCGGATGAGAAGGGTGAGCGCCGCGCGCGCCCGCGCCCCGCAGGGCCAGCTGCTGCCGTCCGCTTTCTTGCAGGTCTCATCGGCCTCGCGCGCCTTGACGCCGTCGAGCCTGATGACCACGGCCTTGGATGGAAGCAAGCCTGCCTCGAGCGTGCCCGCATCGCGCACCTTCACCTTGAAATAGCGCTTGGCCGGCGGGGGCCCGGGCGTGGTGGCGTGAGCCTGGTCCTTCAACGCCGCGTCCCGCTCGGCTTCCGCCTGCTCCCGCGCCAAGAGAGTCTTCTTTGGCTCTGCCGGCTTGGGCTCGTCGGGCTTCGATCCTTCGGCTTGAGGCGTGTTGCTGGCCACGGCGCCCTTTGGCTTAGGGGCTTCCACCGCGGCGGTCGCGTCGCTTGTCGCGGGCGCTGGCGAGGCTGGGGCGGCCTGCTGCGCTTTCTCGGCTCCGGCCTCGACACTCTTATGCGTTTCCCATGGCCTCAAGAACAAAAGGAGCACGGCGGCTCCGAGCAACAGCGAGACGAGCAAAGAGAGGAGCTTCATCCCGGTGCTCCGCTATTGGCTCGCCCAGACGATGCGCGCCATCCAGTCGATGCGCTCGACCGGAAAGACGAGGTTGGGGTGGTCGGGCTTGAACGAGGCGAGTTCCACCGTCTTCGCCGTGCGCCGCACCAGGATCTTGGCCATCACCTCGCCGTCCGTCGTGCGCAGCACCACGCGGTCGCCTTTGCGCGAGGCGGAGTTGGGGGAGACGATGAGGGTATCCCCGTCGCGGTAGAGTGGCTGCATACTGTCGCCGGTGACCTCGAGCGCATAGGCGTTCTCGTCGTCAACGCGCGGGAAGCGGATCCGATCCCAGCCGCCGCCTACGGGGAAGCCGCCATCGTCGAAGAAGCCGCCGGCGCCGGCCTGGGTCAGGCCGATCAGCGGGATGGGCTGGGAGGCTTGCGTAAGCTTGGGAACTCGGGGTCGAGCAGGCCCACGAAGTCCTCGACGCTCGCGCCGGTCGCGGTGAGCACCTTGGCGAGGCTTTCGGTGGTGGGCCAGCGCGGGCGCCCTTCCGCGGTGACCCGTTTGGAGCGGTTGAAGGCGGTGGCATCGAGGCCGGCACGCTTGGCGAGCCCCGAGGGCGACAGACCGTAGCGGCGCGCCAGCGCGTCGATCGCAGTCCAGATCTTGCCGTGGGTGAGCATGGTTGCCCATGCCAGAATTTATACCTATTTCTAGGAATTATGGCTTATTCGCACCACGGTAGTGTCTCAGTCAAACTGGGACACTACCCGCACCACCTGGTCCACCGTATTCAGGGCTGGGTCGGGCTTGCTTGTTCCGCCTTCGTCGCCCGGCTAGTGTTCAAACAACCATGGACGGGACGGTCTACAAGATTTGCAGCAAGACCGCGCTCGCCGAGGCGAGGGCAAAAGGGGGCTTCGAGGGCTCCAGCGACGACCTCCACGACGGCTTCATCCATTTCTCCTCTGCCGAACAGCTGGAAGGCACGCTCACCAAACACTTCGCCGGAGAGGCCAATCTCGTTCTGCTCGCCGTCAACACGGAAAGACTTGGCGAACGCCTGCAATGGGAGCCTTCGCGCGGCGGTGAGGTCTTCCCCCATCTCTATGGGCCCCTCGACCTCGGCGTGGTGCTGTGGGTCGAGCCGCTCACCCTTGGCGCTGACGGGCGCTATCGCCTGCCCGCTCGTGTCCTTCCGTGAAGGCTCTTCTCGGCCTTGGCCAGGCTCTCCTACATGCGCTTGACCCGGAGCGCGCCCATGAGCTGGCCGTCAAGAGCCTCGAGCTTGGATTCTATCCGCGCGCGCCAGCGCCCGACGATCCGCGCCTTGCGCAAAAGCTGTGGGGCCTCGGCTTCGGGAATCCGATCGGCATGGCAGCGGGCTTCGACAAGGACGCCCGCGTCTATAGACCGCTGCTCGCCATGGGGCTGGGCTTCGTCGAGGTGGGAACGCTGACGCCGAAGCCGCAACCAGGTAATCCGAGCCCCCGCATCTTCCGCTCCGCCGCCGACGGGGCGATCATCAACCGGCTCGGCTTCAACAATGCGGGGCAAGAAGCGGCGTTATCCCGCTTGACGGCACGGCGGCAGGGCATCCTCGGCGTGAATATCGGTGCCGGCAGAGACAGCAAAGATCGCATCGGCGATTATGTTTCCGGCGTCGCGCGCATGGGCGCCGTCGCGGACTATCTCACCATCAACATCTCCTCGCCCAACACCCCGGGTCTGCGCGATCTGCAAGCGCCGGACGTCCTGGATGCCCTGCTCGCGCGCGTGCAGGCTGCTCGGCGGGCGGCGGAGAGATCGCCGCCGCTTCTCGTCAAGCTCGCCCCCGATATCGCCGATGCCGCTCTCCCCGAGATTATCCAAATCATACAGGCTCATGCTGTCGACGGTATCGTGGTGTCGAACACGACGCTTGCCCGCGACGGCCTGACGGACCGGAGCTTTGCCAGGGAGACGGGCGGTCTCTCGGGGCGGCCGCTCTTCGCACGCTCGACCCGCATGCTGGCCCGAATCTTTCGGTTCACCGAAGGGAAGCTCCCGCTGATCGGCGTGGGCGGCATTGATTCAGGTGCGACCGCGCTCGCCAAGATCGAGGCCGGCGCCTCGCTGCTCCAGCTCTATACTGGGCTCGTGTTCGAAGGACCCGAGCTGATCGTCCGCATCAAGCAGGCGCTGATCGAGACGATGGAGCAGGCCAAGCTCGACAGCCTCACGCCGCGGATCGGACGCCGTGCCGAGGCTTGGGCGGAACGGCCGCTTTCGTGACCGAGGGTACTGAGCCTAAGCTTCGCGGTTGCGCGAATTGGCGTCGAGCACGTCGCTTCGGCTTCCGTGCCCCACCAATTTGAGCACACGGGCGACGAGCCACACGGGGAAGACGATGACCGCGCCGAGCAGGAAGTAGCGCATGGCCTTCTCCACCGCGGCAAAGCCCATATCGTAGATGCGGGCGATCAGCCGCCGCAAGCTGTCGATGATGTCGAACGGACTGAAGCCGAGCGCTGCGAGGAGCACGCCCACTACCAGGGATAGGATCGCGAGCCTGATCAGCACCAAGCCCGGATTGCCGCCAAAAAAGCGTTCCATGTCTTCGCTCCGCTTGTCCGTCCTACGCATCACGAATCGCGATGCGGAAGCCTATGAGCAGAATTGGTGAAGGATGAAGGCAAGGTCAAGGACGAGACGCCATGCGCGGAGCCAAGAGGCTGCTTGCTTCCAGAGCCGTTCGCTGGCTGGTTCGCGGCGCGCGGCTGGCGTCCCCACGCGCACCAAGCTGGCACTGCTCGACCTCGCGCGCGGCGGTCGTGACACGCTGCTGATCGCCCAGACCGGGGGCGGCAAGATGCTCGCCGGCTTTCTGCCGAGCCTAGTCGATCTCACCGAACGCGGGCCCAAGCGGCAACGAGGCCTCAACACGCTTTACGTCTCGCCGCTGAAGGCGGCCGTCGATATCGGCCGCAACCTCGCCGCGCCGATCGCCGAGATGGGGCTGCCCATCGGCCTCGAGACGCGCACTGGAGACACGCCGCCCTCCCGGCGCCAGCGCCAGCGCGTTGCTCCGCCCGACATCCTTCTCACCACGCCGGAACAGATCGCGCTGATGCTGTCCCACCCCGACGCTGGCAGACTGTTCGGGTCGCTCGGCATGGTCATCATCGATGAGCTGCACGCGCTTGCTGGAAGCAAGCGCGGCGACCTCTTGGCGCTCGACCTTGCACGCTTGCGCAACGTGTCGCCTAAGCTCACCTTGATTGGCCTGTCGGCGACGGTGGTGCGACCCTCCGAGCTCGCCGCCTTCCTCGTGGGCCATGAGGCGCAGGCGAGCACGCGCCTCGCCGAGATCGTCGAGGCTGGAGGCGCGCCCAAGGCTGACATCGCCATTCTTGACTCCGAGGCCGAGCTTCCCTGGGCGGGTCACTCTGCGCGCTACGCGCTGCCGGAAATCTATGAGGCGATCAAAACCCACCGGATGTCGCTCATCTTCGTCAACACGCGCTCCCAGGACGCGTTGCCCACGGTGCGCCGGCCTTCTGCCCACCTATTGAGCTCCTGGGACACGCGCTCACGCCGATTGCCGCGGGCGCTCTCTACTGGGAGGCGGAAAGCACCCTCATCGTTGCTGACCTGCATCTGGAAAAAGGCGCGGCCTTCGCCTCGCGAGGCATGCTGCTCCCGCCCTACGATACTCGCGACACGTTCCGCCGCCTCGCCGCGTGCCTGGTGAGCTTCGGCCCTCGCCGCGTGGTCGCGCTTGGCGATAGCTTCCATAGGAGCGAGCTCGCCACGCGGCTCGCTGGACCTTGAGGAGTTGCTCGCCCTGCAGCGGGGAGGGGATTGGTATTGGGTCCTCGGCAATCACGACCCCGACTTGCCGGCTTCAATCGGGGGCATGGTCTGCGCCTCGCTCAGCATCGCCGGCATCATTCTTCGCCACCAGCGGAGATCGCGGGGCATCTGCATCCGGTGGCGCGCATCGCCCGCCGCGGCGAGGGCATAAGGCGGAAATGCTTTGCCACCGACGGCCACCGCCTGGTGATGCCGGCCTTCGGCGCCTATACCGGCGGTCTCAACGTGCTCGATGACGCCTTCGGTGCCCTCTTCCTGCGGCACCGGCTGGCGGCCTGGATGACGGGGAAGTCCGACGTCTATCCGATGCAGGCGAGCATGCTCCTGCCGGATTGACCTCACTCTTTGCGGAACACGGCCCAGGCAGCGAACCCAGCGATCACGGCCATCAGCACGGCCAAGAGTCCGTAGATGAACGGATGCCGCAAGGCGAGCAGATAGACGACGCGCTCGAAACCCACTTTGTGCACCTGCAAGCTGCTTTGGTTCTGGCTCAACAGCTTGCCGTCGCGAAACAGGTACACCTGTGTGGTGTAGCGGCCGATGGGGACGTTGACCGGCAAGTCGACGCTGCCCCTGAACAGACTCCGGCCAATGAAGCTGACCGCGTCGTCGGACTCCTGGAAGAGCCAGTGGTCCTCTCTCAGCCGGATCAAATTGGCGCGGAAGCCGTCATCGGCAGGCTCACCTTGCTCCGAGTTTCCGAGATCGAGATTGGCGAAGCCGATGCCGAGCGCTTTGAGCGAGTCTTCGGACGCCACCGCCCTGAATGGCCGCGACGCTAGCACGGCATAGAAGCCAGGCACGGAGGGAAATGTCTTCGACGCGCCGTTCACCCAAAGCCCGGCCGCCCGCTCCTTGCGCCGGACCACGACGGGCTGGTTCGGCCCGCGGATGACCATGATCACGTCGTAGGGCCCCTCATCCGGCGAGGGTCCGCGGCTGAAGTCGATCGAGCCAAACAGCACGATCTCGATGCCGGTGAAATTCGACTGGATCGAGATCTCGCGGGTGGAGATGTCGGACTGCACCTGCTCTGGCCGCGCCTGCTCGTTCGCATGGACCTCGCCCTGCGGCCACAGCGCCGCGGCGCTCAGCGCGAGGACGAGCGCCGTCCGCATCATAGGCCCACCATCTCCGGAGCGAGGCTATAGAGGTCTGTCGGCGACAGGATCAGATCGAAAAGCAGCCTGGTCGCAACCGCCAGCACCATGACGGCAAGCAACAGCCTAAGCTGCTCGCCTTTCAACCTTCGACCGGCATTGGCGCCGAACTGGCCGCCGATCACGCCACCCACCACGAGGATGAAGGCGAGCACGACATCCAGCGTGTGATTCATGGTTGCATACAGCAACGTGACCACGGCGGTGACGAAGATCACCTGGAACAGCGAGGTTCCGATGACGACATTGGTCGGCATGCGCAGGAGATAGATCATCGCTGGCACGACGATGAAGCCGCCGCCCACGCCCAGGACCGAGGAAAGCAGACCGACAATCGCCCCAATCACCAGCGGAGGAATGGCGCTGATATAGAGGCGCGATCTCGGGAAGCGCATCTTGAGCGGGAGCCCATGGATCCAGTTATGCTGACCGGGCTTCCGTGGCGACGCGGGCTTCCCGGCGCGCGCTCGCCGGATGGCGCGGATGCTTTCGGCGAGCATGAGCGAGCCGATGATGCCGAGAAACGTCACATAGACGAGCGAGATGAAAAGATCGGCCTGCCCAAGCTTGGTCAAGACCCGGACAAGGAGCACACCGGCCAGAGCACCAGCGACGCCGCCAACGATCAGCACAAACCCCATGCGGAGGTCGATATTACCCCGCCGCCATTGCACCAGCGCGCCGGAGACGGAGGAGGCAACGATCTGATTTGCACCCGTTGCCACGGCGATGGCCGGTGGGATGCCTGAGAACATCAAGAGCGGCGTGAGCAAGAAGCCGCCACCGACGCCGAACATGCCCGAAAGGAAGCCTACCGCCGCGCCGAGCCCCAGCATGACCAGGAGGTTCACCGAGATTTCGGCAACGGGCAGATAGACCTGGAGCATGGGGCCGGGGCGTTGATTTCGCGCTTTTGCAAGGTTTCGGAAGGCCGCGCCCCTGTCAATGCGCGAAGACGAGCCTTACGAAATTGTCATGCGCCACGGAGTGTTCGGCGCTTCAGAGCGCGCTATCCGGCACCTAATTGGCCCCCCGCCTTCTCGGGCTTTGCCTTAGGCCTTGATCGCCTGATCGGCCCCGGCACGTGCGGCCGCCGGCAGCTCAGCCTTGACGAGATCGCGCCGCTTCGCGGCCTCCGCGTCGCCGGTCGCAGCGGCGAGAGAGAACCATTTATAGGCCTCGGTCAGGTTCTTTGGCATGCCGAGGCCCTGCTCGGCGAGGATGCATAGATTGAACTGACTATTGACAAGACCGTAAGCCGCAGCCTCTGCAAACCATTTGGCGGCTAGCGCGTAGTCGGCATCGCGGCCTCGCCCTCCGCTCGCCGCCACGGCGAGATTGTGCATGGCCTTGACGTTGCCCTGCGCCGCCGCCCGAGTGTACCAGGCCTGCGCCCGGCCGAGATCCTTGGTAACGCCGTCGCCGCGCTCGTAGAGAACGGTAAGACGGTATTGCGCCGGAGCGAGCCCGGCGCTCGCGGCGAGGCCGAACCAGCGCGCGGCCTCCGTCCAGATCAGTGCGAGCGCACGCGCGCTGCCTTGGCCTTGCGCATAGCGGGCCGCGATTACGTATTGGGCCTTCGCATCGCCGCTCGCCGCGGCTTGGCGTAAAGCGAGTGTCCAAAGTTCGGCCCCTGGCATGGGGAGATTGGACGGCAACAGGGAGGGCTTCGCCGAGCCAAGCTCGGTGCCGGGTGAGTGCTCGCCGACGGTTATGCTGATGCCCGGCGGCAGCGTACCCTCGTCGCTGGAGCTGAGCGAGGCGAGTTGCGGCTTTGGCATGGTCTCGGCCTGCCCCGGCGCGTCCGAGCCGATGGAAGATTTCGTCATCTCGGTCACGCCACCGGCTAGCGCCACGTCCTCGGCAGAGGCGAGGACCGTTGGCGCCTCCCTGACGCGCACCGGTGGCGGAAGCTCCGAATCGTTTGCCGATGGCGTGGTGGCATGGGGTGCTTCAGGCGCGGCCTCGGGTGCGGGTGGCGCCCCCGGCGCGGGTGCGGGTTCGAGCGTGGTTGGGGGCGCAGGCTCGGGCGCCGGTGCGGCTTGGGGTTCGGGTGAAGCTTCGGGTGCCGGGGCAATTTCGGCTGCTGGGGCCGGGGTGCTCTGCTCGGTCGGAGCGGGCGGCGTCTCCAGCTCAGGCTTGGATCTGAGCCGGCTGTAGAGCAGAGCCGCGCTGACCACGAGCAGCAGGGCCGCCACGACCATAAGAACGGAGCGCTTGCGCCGCTCCGGCAGCTCGCTACTGGCCGGCGCATGCGGCTCATCCAAGCCGCGCGCCTTTCGCGGCTGCGAGGCGCCCCGCTCTTCCGCCCGAGCCGCAGCGGCTTGCGCCGCGCGGCGGGCTGCCGCAACGAAATCGTCGGTCGAGTCGAGCGAGACCTCCCGGGTGAACGAGGCCCCGCGGGGCGACGGCTCGACCTCGTCGAGATCCACCGCCTCCTCGGCGATCGGCCCCCGCTTGGCGCGCCCGAACGGAGCCATCGGCTCCGTGTCCTCGGAGACCGGGACAGCGGTACCAAGCCGGTCGCGCAACGAGCGGTTCAGAAACCGGAGGTCCTCGCCGTCGCTGCGCGTTAGTGTCTTTTCGGCGCGCGACTCCGCGTGGGAAGGCGCAGCTTCCAAGCGCGACCGCGGCTGAACCGCCGCCGCGCGCATCGCTTCGCCGGAAACGGGCTCGGCGCTAAGCGCGCCTCGGGGCGCGGGGGTCGCTGGAGCTCTGCCCCGCTCGGCCTGATGCATGAGATCCTTCAACGATGCATGCACCGCCACTAGCGTGTCGGCGAGACGGTCGTCGGTAACGCGGCTCTGCTCATTCATCGCCACGATGTCGCGGTGGATCGCGTCGAGGCGCTCGGCCGCGCTTGGTTTGCCAAGGCCCGTTTCGGAGACGAGGCGCGCAGCCTCGTTCGCGGCTTTGCTCGCCGCTTTCTCCATTTGGGCTGGGGCGTCTTCGAATCGCTCGATCAGCCGCTGCAGGTGGCTTTCGATGCTGCCGATGCGGGCGATCTGCTGCTCAACCCGCCCAAGTTGCTGTCCCATATCGGTAATTTGCCGTTCGAATTGTTGCAGTTGCTCAAGCTTCGGGGTGTGTCCGAGAGCCGCCTCGAACCTCGCCGCGATGTCCTCCATGCGCGCGTTCAGCGTTTCCATCGCTGTCGCGGCCATGGCCTCGCCGATCGAGTGCTCAAGCCGGTGGGCCATCTCGATCAGGCGCTTGTCGAGATCTTCCTCTTCGCTCCGCAAGGGGGGCAATACGAGGGACGGGGCGGAATAGCTCGGTTCCGCGGGCGGCATGGCGAAGCTGAATTTGGGCTCGCTGCCGGAAGAGAGGTCGGCCGCGGGGAGTGGCGGAGTGAACAAGCCTGGCTCCTCCGCCGCCAGACTGGCGGCAACCGCGCGAGCCTCGGACAAAGCGCGGCCAAGCTTGGCAAAGTCGTCGAACCCGGTCTCGGTCTCGTGGGGCTGCTCCAGCCTCCGCGCCAGGCTGCTGAGCTGGCTGCGCAACCGCTCGAGGGTCTCGGTTTCTTCCGGAGAGGCTGAGGTCTGCGCGGGGTCGGTCGTTTGCGAAAGCCGATCGAGCCGCGCATGCAGCTCATCGAGGGCTTCGCCATACCGGCGTTCGTTTTCCTCGATCCGTTCGACGAGCCGGTGCAGAAGGCCTTCGACCGTCTGCTGATCAGTGTAGGCTTCCGAGCGCGGAGCGTCGCTTTCGCGCTGCGTCGCGGCGCTGCTTGCTTGCCAACTTGCTTCCGGAACCATCCCGTTCCCCTGGCGAAAGTGATGCCCGTTCGATGGGCCGATTGGTCGTGGGAGTGGTCTGACAGACACGCGACCGAACGGTCACCAACACCGTGGCAAGCTTGGGTAAATTTTGGGTTAAGCCGCGCTTTTTTGTGGGACGATGCCGCGGGATTCCCGCGGGATTTGCTGAACGTTCGGTCTTTCCCGGCGCGCGATTTGAGGGGCTTGCCAAGCCGAGGCGAGAGGACGACGATGGCTTGCTCAGCGCTCGGAGATGCGGGCCATGAAGGCGACAGTCTCGGTGTTTGCACTTGCCGTGTTCCTGCCCGTAGCGGCGCCAAGCTGCTTTGCCGGAGACAATTTCGGCCGCTACACCATCACCCCAACCGGGGACGGCTTCTTGCGACTCGATAGCGCGACGGGGGCACTATCGAGCTGCAGCTCGAAGTCCGGCGGCTGGGCCTGCGAGAGCGTTGCGGACGACGTTTTGGAGCTCAAACAGAAGATCGATAGCCTGACCCGGGAGACCGAGGAGCTACGGGACCGGCTCGCCAAGGCTGAAGTGAGCCTCAAGGCGGAAGGCTCCGGTAAGGAGCCGCTGCCGGCAAGCCCTGCCTTTCCGCTTCCGCAAGTGGCGCTCGACGAGATGACCGACTTCGTCAACGAGATGGTTCGCCGCTTGCAGGACATGGTGCGGGATTTGAAACAGCCAGAGGCGGAGAAATCGCTTTGAGGCCGGGAAGATCGCCGCGCTTCCGCGCGACGATGGCCTGATGCCATGGCCGAGTTCGTTCAGGTGAGTCACATGCTCCAAGTCGCCACGCGCGGCAAGGGGTTCACCGAGATCACCGAGAATCTGCGGCGTTGGCTCGGCGGCATCTCCGCCGAGGATGGTCTGCTCACCGTGTTCGTCTGCCACACCTCAGCTTCGCTGATCGTTCAGGAGAACGCCGATCCCAATGTGCGGCGCGACCTGCTGACGACGCTTGAGGGCTTGGCGCCCGAGTCCGGCCGCTATGCCCATGCTCAGGAAGGTCCGGACGACATGCCGAGCCACATCAAGTCGATGCTGACGGAGGTGAGCCTGTCCATCCCCGTCAGGCGCGGGCGCACGGTGCTCGGGACCTGGCAGGGCGTCTATCTGATCGAGCATCGTTCCGAGCCGCACGAGCGAAACATCGCTCTCAGCTTCCTGGGCCACTGCGCCGAGGCTTAACGTCGGGCCTGCCCCTCAGCCCGCGAAGCGGTTCGTGGCCGCGACGAGCTCATGCACGATGCCGGCCTCGGTCATGGCGTGACCGGCATCGGCAACGATCCGCAGCTCCGCTTCCGGCCAGGCGCGGGCAAGGTCGATGGCGATCTTTGCCGGCGTCACCACGTCGTACCGGCCATGCACGATGACGCCGGGGATGTGTGTCAAGCGATGCGCCGACCCGATCAGCTGATCGTCGGCGTCGAAGAAGCCGCCATGAATGAAGTAGTGGCATTCGATGCGCGCGAAGGCGAGCGCGTAGGTGTCCTCGGAGAAGCGCCGCACCCGCTCTGCGTCCGGCAGGAGCGACAGGGTCTTGCCCTCCCATGCGCTCCAGGCGCGCGCAGCTTCGAGCTGCATATCGGGATTGGAGCCAGTGAGCCGCTGGTAGTAGGCGGAGATCATGTCGCCGCGCTCGGAGGGCGGGACGGGGCGCAGATAATCCTCGAACGCTTCGGGGAAGATCCAGCTGCAGCCTTCCTGATAGAACCATTCGAGCTCGGCCCGCCGGAGCGTGAAGATGCCTCTGAGCACGAGCTCGGCCGCGCGTTCGGGGTGCGTTTCGGCATAGGCGAGCGCGAGCGTCGACCCCCAGGAGCCGCCGAACACCTGCCAGCGCTCGATCCCAAGATGCTCGCGCAGCTGCTCGATGTCCTCGACCAGGTGCCAGGTCGTGTTCTCCTCGAGAGAGGCATGCGGCGTCGAGCGGCCACATCCCCGCTGATCGAAGAGCACGATGCGGTAGCGTGAGGGATCGTGGTAGCGGCGCATGAGGGCGTTCGAGCCGCCGCCGGGTCCGCCATGCAGCAGCACGGCAGGCTTTCCATTCGGATTGCCGCATTCCTCGAAATAGAGCTCGTGTGACGCCGAGACCTTGAGCCGTCCGGTCCGGTAGGGGACGATCTCAGGGTAGAGCGTCATGCGTCCTCCGGCCTCGGTTTGACGATCGTTCATGTCATGCTGCTCTTGTATGGGGCGCGAGGATTGGGCCACAAAGCTCACTGAGTTGCCGCGGCCGCGCGCCGCTGCGCCCGGTCGTAAAGGGCTTCGCCGCCTGGGTCGCGCAACTCCTCGAAATAGGTTTCCTCGGGCGCCGACGGCCGCGGTCCGAGCAGGCTGCCAGCTAGGCCCCCAATGAGGCCAAGGGTAACGCCGATCAGCGCAGCGATGACGATGGTGAGCTGGGCGTGACCCGGGCCCAAATTCCCCCCGAATCCGACCTCGAGAGCCATGGCGCCGAAGCCGAGCACGAGGGCTGCCATGGCTCCCCAGCGGGTGCACCGTTGCCACCAGATGGCGAGGAGCAGCACCGGGAAGAAGGTCGCCGCAGCGAAGGCAAAGGCAGTCACGGCCGTCTGCATCAGGTCGATTTCCGTAAAGGCGAGAAACACGGCGGCACTCAGCACCGTGGCGGCGATGGCCACCCATACGACCATCAGCCGGGGAAGCACGTTATTGCGAGGGTCGATGCCTCGGATCACGTCGTCGGCGAGGCTGCCGGCCAGCGTGAACAGATGCGACGCAGCCGCGGCAAGGGCGATCGCCATTCCGGCAGCGGCCATGAGCACGGTGCAGACGAAAGGCAGCCGCGCCGCCATGGGCAGCGCGAGCGCAATGCCGTCGCGCGCGATGAACAGCTCGGAGGCCTCGATGGCTCCGTCGCCGTTGGCGTCCTGCGCCAGGATCAGGCGGTAAGCGTGCAACTCGTTGAGCCAGGACGGCAGCGCCGAGGCCGGGGTCTGGGCGATGTCCTGGAACATGAGAAGCCTGACGAAGGCGGCGAGCGCCGGTGCGCTCGCTGCGAACAGCGCCACGAAGAGCGCGCCCCAGGCCACCGACCGGCGCTGATCGGCCACTGAGCTCGTCACGCCGCTGCGGACGAGCAAGCTCGGCAGCGCCGCGGTCCCCAGCGTGAGACATAGGAACAGCGTCAGGAAATCCGTTTGGCTGACGGCGCCGAAGGGCTGGAGGAACGGCTTGGCACTTGGCCTTGGCCGCTCGGCGGGAAGCGCCGTGGTCAGCGGCCCGGGAGTCGATGGCGAGATGCCGGCGATCATCTCCGACCGCTGCAGCGGCGCGAATATCTCACCGTAGGTGAGCTGCGGCGCCGGCAGGTTCGTGAGCTGCACCGAGACGATGATCAAAGGCACGGCGAAGCCGATGGCGCCGATGATGAACGCGGCGCTTGCGCTCCAGGTGAGCGACCGCATGCCGCCAACGAGCGTGACGAAGGTGATGATCGTGGCCGCCCCCGCCACGGCAAGCTGATAGGACAGCAGCAGGAAGATCACGGCGATCATTGCCGCGATCTTGATCTCCGCCGCAAGCAGGAGCGCCACTGGCGGCAGCTGCAGCAGGCTCGCCATCGCGCGGAGCCACCGCGAGCGGAAGCGCTGGCCGAGGAAGGCGGGCACGGTGTAAGCGCCGGCTTTGCGCAGATAAGGCACGAACAAGAGGCCGGACACGAGCAGGCCCGCCGTCCAGGCGAGCCCGATCGCGAGGGCATCGAAGCCCAGGAAGAAAAGGGTTCCGGCATAGGCAAAGAAGCCAGTGCCGCCGATCAGCACCGCCGCCAGGACGAAGCCGTTGAACACCGGAGGGACGCGGCGCCCCGAAGCGAAAAAATCCTGGACGTTGAGCGTCCGCGCGCCGACGGCGATAACGAGATACAGCCCCAAGGGCAGGAGGATCATCGCCTCGGCGAGACAGATCTGCCGCCAGCCGAGCTGCTCGAACATGGCAAGGCAGATCACGAGCGACACGAAGGCGCTGGTGATGATCCCGTAATATGCCCCGAGATGCGGGTTCGCTTGACGCAGACGCGAAGGTGCCCTCATGGCTCGCTCAGAGCTCCTCGCTTTCGCTCAAGCTCCTGTCGATGCGCTCCTGCACGCCGGCGGACCAGAAGCAGGCGGCGACGATGCCGATCAGGAGGCCTTGCGCGAGAAGATAGAAGCCGAGGGGGAAGCGCAAGAAGCCGATCTCGTCGAGGCGCCCCACCGTCATCACCACGGCAACAATGGTGCCGAGCACGACCAAGTGGGTGCCAATGACGAGGAAGAGCGTCTTCCAGCGATGGCGATCGCGCCCGGGCTGTTCCGACACCGAAGCCCCTCCTTCAGAAGCATGCTGGGCGCGCAAACGCTCGCCCGGCTCGCCCTGCGGCTGTCCCGCCGCCTCGTCCAGCCAAGCAGTTACCAGTTGACGCCTTCCTTGCAAATAGGAAGGCCGGAATGCCGGCCCCGTGCCACCCCCGGTTTGGATTGGCCCCCAATCATGGCAAGCTGGGGGCTTGGCCCATGACTCTTTCGAGGAGGCGGCGATGCTCACGGAATTCAAGGAATTTGCGCTTCGCGGCAACGTGGTCGACATGGCGGTCGGCATCATCATCGGCGCGGCATTCTCGACCCATCGTCAGATCCTTGGTCGACGACATCGTCAGGCCGCCGATCGGCGTGATCACCGGCGGCGTCGACTTCAGCAATCTGTTCATTCCGCTGAATGGCGAGCATTACGAGTCGCTGGCCGTGACGCGCCAGGCCGGAGCCCCCACCGTGAACATCGGGCTGTTCATCAACAATGTGATCAGCTTCCTGATCGTGGCTTTCGTCCTGTTCATGGCGATCAAGGCCATGAACCAGCTTCGCCGCAAGCAGGAGGAAGAGCCTCAGACCGAGCCGCCACCCTCGCGCGAAGTACAGCTCCTCGAGGAAATCCGGGACGCCTTGGTCAAGCGCTAATCCGCCTCGCGCGACGCTGATCGCCTTGGCCTTGACCGCTCGAAAAGAATGAATTTTGCGCCAGTTCGCTCCGCCGGAGATTCAATGTCCCTCGAGTAGGCCGTTAGAAAAATAATTCTACAATTTGCCACATGGAAAAACAATATTGCTGCTTTTCGGTCTGAACTCCTTCCGCGCGAAAGTATTTTTCATTATGTTATGCGACTTCGATATCTGGTGCAGCAACCTCTAAGGCGGGATGGGCGATGGCGGCTAATCAGGCTTCCACCGATGTCATTATTGTTGGCGCGGGGCCTGTGGGTCTCTTCGCGGTGTTCCAGCTCGGGCTTGCGGGGCTCAAAGCCTATATGGTCGACATTCTCGACAAGCCCGGTGGCCAATGCGCCGAGCTTTACCCCGAAAAGCCGATCTATGACATTCCAGGACTGCCGGTCTGCACCGGCCAGGAGCTCACCGACCGCCTGCTTGAGCAGATCAGGCCGTTCGAGCCCGTGCTCCACTTTGGCGAGATGGCGGCGGCCCTGGACAAAACCGAGGTAGGCCATTGGCGGTTGTCCACCGACACGGGCCGTATCATCACGGCGCCGGTGCTCGTCATTGCCGCGGGCGGTGGCAGTTTCGTGCCCAAACGTCCCCCCATTCCTGGCATCGAAGCTTATGAAGCGACGCGCTCCGTGCTCTATGCCGTCCGTCGGGTCGAGAATTTGCACAACAAGGACCTCGTGGTCGCCGGAGGCGGCGATTCCGCGCTCGACTGGACCATCAATCTCGCGCCGCTCGCGAGATCGCTAACGCTCGTGCATCGCAGGCCCGAGTTCCGCGCCGCGCCCCACACCGTGCGCAAGATGCGGGACCTCGAGAGCCAAGGGCTGGTGCGTTTCGAGCTCGGCCAGCCCGCAGGCCTCAAAGGCAGCGATGGAAGGCTTGAAGCCGTCGTGATCAAGCGCATGGACGGCTCAACCGCCGAGCTCGCAGCGGATGCGCTACTCCCCTTCTTCGGGCTCACCATGAAGCTTGGGCCGATTGCGGGCTTTGGCCTCAATCTCAACGAGAACCTGATCCCGGTCGACACCGAGAGGTTCGAGACGAGCACCAAGGGAATTTTCGCGATCGGCGACATCAACACCTATCCCGGTAAGCTAAAGCTCATTCTTTCGGGATTCCATGAGGCGGCGCTGATGGCGCAAGCGGCCTATCGCTACGTGCATCCTGACAAGAAGCTTCGCTTCCAATACACGACGTCCTCTTCCGAGCTGCAGCGTCTGTTGAAAGTGGCCTGACATGTTCCTCAAGGTGCGCATGCCGGACGGAACCACCCATCGCCTCGAGGCGCTGGAGGGCTGGCGGGTCATGGAAGTGATCCGCGACTGGGGCCTGCCGATCAAGGCCGAGTGCGGCGGGGCCTGCGCTTGCGCCACCTGCCATGTATGGGTGGGCGCGGAGTGGGTGGCGAAACTGCCCCCGGCCACCGGCGAAGAGCTCGAAATGCTGGATGGCGCCTTTCATGTGGACGACCGGTCGCGGCTTTGCTGCCAGATCATCATGGCGGAAGAGCTTAACGGGCTCGAGGTCGAGCTCGCCCCGGAGAGTCTTGCCGATGCGCCGCCTGCGCGCCTTGCGGTCGGGAGCTAGCGTCATGCGTGCCTTTCCGATCTTTGTGAGTTTCGACCGCAAGCCCCCCTTGGTGGTGGGAGGCGGAGAGCTTGCGGGCGTAAAGGCGCGGCTCCTGCTGAAGCGCGCCCCCTCCGTCGATATTGCCGCCGATCAGATCGTGCCGGAGCTTGCCGAGCTCGTTGCCGAGGGGCGCGTCGCGATCATGCCACCGCGGCCTGCCCTGGACCAGCTCCGCGGGCGCCCACTGGTCATTGCCGCGACCGGCGACGATGAAGAGGACAGCCGCGTTTCCGCGATCGCGCGCGCGCTCGGCGTGCCGGTCAACGTTCCGGACCGGCCCGCGCTGTGCAGCTTCGCGATGCCTGCCATCGTCGATCGGGGCGACGTAACAGTGGCGATCGGCACCTCTGGCGCGGCGCCGGTGCTCGCGCAGCGCTTGCGCGCATGGCTTGAGCGCCAGCTGCCTCCGCGGCTCGGTTCGCTCGCACGCCTCGCCGGCGAATTCCGCGATTCGGTCGCCGAGAAACTGTCGGCCGGCCCATCGCGCCGCAAATTCTGGGAAGGCGTGTTTGATGGCGCCGCGAGTGAAGCAGCCCTTGCGGGCGACGAGGGCGAAGCCCGCCGGCTGATGGGCGAGGCGATCGAGGAGGCTGCGCAAGCACAAACGGGACCTGGCCGCGTGCTTCTCGTTGGCGCCGGACCCGGAGACCCGGAGCTGTTGACGCTCAAGGCGGTGCGCGCGCTGAAAGCGGCCGACGTCATCCTCTACGACCGTCTGGTCGGGACGGAGGTGCTCGACCATGCCCGCCGCGAGGCACAGCTGATCCCCGTCGGCAAGTCCAAGGGCGAACAGTCGACCGCGCAAGACGAAATCCATCAACTCATGGTCGACCATGCACTTGCCGGCCGGACCGTGGTGCGGCTGAAAGGCGGCGATCCGCTGGTGTTCGGCCGCGCGGGCGAGGAGATCACTGCTTTGCGCGAGGCAGGCATCGAGGTCGAAATTATTTCCGGCATCACCGCTGGCCTCGCCGCGGCCGCGAGCTTGCAGATTCCGCTCACCCATCGCGACATCTCCCATAGCGTCACCTTCCTCTCGGGCCATGAGGCGGGGGGCGATGAGCCAAGTTTTGCGCAAGTCGACATTGCCGCGCTTGGCCGCGGCGAGCACACGCTTCTCGTCTATATGGGCGTTTCCACCGCCAGCCTGATTGCAGCGAAGCTGCTCGATGCCGGCTGGAAGCCTGACAGCCCCGTCATCGCCGTAGAGAATGCGAGCCGCGACAATGAGCGCCGGGTCACTACCAATCTTGCCGATCTCGCCGCGTATCCGGAGCGCCTTCAGCTCAAGAACCCGGCCATCCTCATCTTCGGAGAGGTCGCGGGTCTTCCTGTCGCTGGCGTGGTCGAGGAACTGCTCTCGCTGCCTGAGCTGAGGCGCGCCTATGCCTAACGTTATCACCGCCAACCGTCTCACCGACGGCATCGTCGTCTATCTCGCCCCCGATGGCGGCTGGGTGGAAGAGCTTGCGCGCGCGCGCCTTGCCGACACCGAGGAGGAGACCAAGAGGCTTGAAGCCAAGGCGGCCAAGGCCGTTGCCGAGCGGAAGGTCGTCGCCGTCTATCCTATGGATGTCGCGGTTCAGGACGGCATGCCCGTGGCGCTTTCCGTGCGCGAGCGCATCCGCGCCTCCCACCGCACCACTCTCACCAAGGATTGGTACGATGTACCGCTATGACGAGTTCGACCACGCTTTCGTAAGCGAGCGCGTGTCCCAGTTTCGCGAGCAGGTGGAGCGCCGCCTCGCCGGCAAGCTGACCGAGGACGAATTCCGCCCCCTTCGGCTCCGCAACGGGCTCTATCTGCAGCTGCACGCCTATATGCTGCGCATCGCCATTCCCTATGGCGTGCTCTCACCGGCCCAGCTGCGCCAGCTCGCCATGATCGGCCGGCGCTTCGACCGCGGCTACGGCCATTTCACCACGCGGCAGAATTTGCAGTTCAACTGGGTCAAGCTCGTCAACGTCCCCGATATTTTGAGCGCGCTCGCCGAGGTCGAGATGCATTGCATTCAGACGAGCGGCAATTGCGTGCGCAACGTCACCGCCGATCCCTTTGCCGGCGCGGCCAATGACGAGCTGGAAGACCCGCGGCCCTGGTGCGAGGTCTTGCGGCAATGGTCGACGCTGCACCCCGAATTCAGCTGGCTGCCCCGGAAGTTCAAGATCGCCGTCTCCGGCGCCGCCGAGGATCGCGCGGCCGTGGCCTTCCACGACATCGGCCTACGCGTCGTGCGCGGGCCCGCGGGGCGCAACGGCTTCCGCGTGTTCGTCGGCGGCGGCATGGGCCGCACGCCCTATGTCGGCCTCGAGATCAGGCCTTTCCTAGAGAAGGAGCACCTGCTCTCCTACATCGAGTCGATCCTGCGCGTGTACAATCTGCATGGGCGCCGCGACAACATCCACAAGGCGCGCATCAAGATCCTGGTCAACCAGATCGGCATCGACAAATTCCGCGAGGAGGTCGAGGCCGATTGGGAGCAGAGCCGCAAGGACGCGGTGGATCTGCCGGCGTCCGAATATGCGCGCATCCAGTCCTATTTCACGCCGCCCGACCTCGCCCCCGGCCCGATCAAGGACGAGGGCGCCGAGCAGCGCCGCGTCACCGATCCCGTCTTCGCCAATTGGCTGAAGCACAATGTCAAACCCCATCGCGTGCCTGGCTACGCCATCGCCGTCATCTCGCTGAAGGAGCCCGGTCGCACCCCGGGTGACGCAAGTTCCGACGCCATGGACCTCGTTGCCGATCTCGCCGAGCGCTATAGCCGGAGCGAGACCCGCGTGAACTACACGCAGAATCTGGTGCTGCCCCACGTCGCCCGCGCCGACCTGCCAAGGCTCTATGACGAGCTCGCCGCGGCTGTGCTCGCCACCGGCAATTACGATCTCTTGGGCGACATGATCTGCTGCCCGGGTCTCGACTATTGCAACCTCGCCAATGCCCGCTCGATCCCGATCGCCAAGGAGATCGCCAAACGCTTTGCCGACCCCGAGCGGCAGGAGCTGATCGGGCCGCTCCGTCTCAACATGTCGGGCTGCATCAATGCCTGCGGTCATCACCATTCTGGCAATATCGGCATTCTCGGCGTCGACAAGAAAGGCACCGAGCTCTACCAGATCTCGCTCGGCGGCAGCCCCAAGGACGAGGCCTCGGTCGGCACCATCATCGGCCCGGGCTTCAGGGCCGAAGCCGTGCCGGAGGCGATAGACACCATCATCTCCACCTATCTCGCCAACCGCAACGAGGGTGAGGATTTCCTCGCCACTTGGCGCAGGGTCGGTGCGGCGCCCTTCAAGGAGGCCCTGTATGGCGCTGCTTGATCTCGTGAGCGGAGCTCTCCTGACGAGCGGGAGCGAGCCCGCAAGGGTGCTCGAGCCCACCGCCGACGCGGTTGCGCTCGCGACGGTGGCGGGCACGGGCGGCGTGGTCGCTATTCGCTTTCCCACCTTCGGCGATGGCCGCGGGTACTCGCTCGCGGTGCTGCTCCGCGAGCGTCACGGTTTCAAGGGCGAGGTGAGAGCCGTCGGCTATTTGATCCCTGACTTGGCACCGTTCCTGCTGCGCTCTGGTTTCGACACCGCCGAGATCACCGATGCGAACGACATTGAGACGTGGCAAGCGGCGCTGACCCGCATCCGGCACCTTTACCAGCCCAGCTTCCGCAATCCGCAACCGCTTCGCCGCGATGCCTCCAAACGCGCCGCCGAGGAGCTGAACGCGCGGCTCGAAGGGATGCGTGGCATCGCCGACCGGATCGCCGAGGTCAGGCGGTCGATCGAGGGGCGCATCACCTTCTCGACGAGCCTCGGCCTCGACGACCAGGCCATCCTCAACGCCATTGCCGAGTCGGGTGCCGACATCGACATCTTCACCCTCGACACCGGCCGGCTGTTCCCCGAGGTATTGGAGACCGTCGAGCTGTCGGAGCTTCGCTATGGCCTGCGCATTCGTCTCGTGGCGCCCGCAGCCGCCGAGGTCGAAGAGCTTGTCGCCCGCGATGGCGTGTTCGGCTTCCGCCACTCCGTGGAGAACCGCAAAACCTGCTGCGAGGTGCGTAAAGTTCGCCCCCTGAACCGCGAGCTGGAGGGTGCGCAGGGTTGGATCGCCGGCGTGCGGCGGGAGCATTCCGAGGACAGGGCAGAGGTGCCGCTGACGGCTTGGGACGAGGCGCGCGCGCTGCTCAAGGTCAACCCGATCGCCGATTGGTCGACGCAGGAGCTGACAGCCTACATCGCCGACAACAATATCCCGGTCAATCCGCTCCACGCCCGCGGCTTCGTCTCCATCGGCTGCCAGCCTTGCACCCGCGCCGTGCTGGCGGGCGAGCATCCCAGAGCTGGCCGCTGGTGGTGGGAGCATGAGGAGAAGAAGGAGTGCGGGCTGCATTTGAACCCGCGTCGGGAAGGGAAGGCCGCATGACCGCGCTTGTCTCGCATCTGAAGCTGCTCGAGGCGGAGAGCATCCACATCTTCCGCGAGGCCGCGGCGCAATTCCGCGCGCCCGTGCTGATGTACTCCATCGGCAAGGATTCGACCGTTCTGTTGCATCTGGCGCGCAAGGCGTTCTGGCCGGCGAAGCCGCCTTTCCCGCTGCTTCACATCGATACCACCTGGAAATTTCGCGACATGATCGCATTCCGCGATCGGACGGCAAAGGAACTCGGGCTCGATCTGATCGTGCACACGAACCATGAGGGTCTCGCCCGGGGCATCAATCCCTTCGACCATCCCCCCTCGATCTACACCGACATCATGAAGACTCAGGCCCTGCGGCAGGCGCTCGACGCCGGCGGCTTCGACGCGGCCTTCGGCGGCGCGCGACGCGACGAGGAGGCCTCACGCGCCAAGGAGCGGGTGTTTTCCTTCCGCGCCGCCGGACACCGCTGGGAGCCGCGCCGGCAACGGCCTGAGATGTGGATGCTGCTCAATGGCCGCCTCGGCAAGGGTGAGACCGTGCGCGTCTTCCCGCTGTCGAATTGGACCGAAGGCGATGTGTGGCGCTACATTGCGCTTGAGAAGCTCGACGTGGTTCCCCTCTATTTCGCGACCGAGCGTCCCGTCGTGACGCGGGGCGGTCAGCTGATCATGGTCGACGACGAGCGCATGAAGCTCGAGCGTGGCGAGCAGCCAGAGATGCGGAGAATCCGCTTCCGCACGCTCGGTTGCTGGCCGCTCACCGCTGCGGTCGAGTCGGATGCGGCCGACATCGATGCCGTGGTGGATGAGGTCTTGCGGGCGAAATATTCGGAGCGGGCCGGGCGGCTGATCGACCACGATCAGGCCGGCGCCATGGAGATGAAGAAGCGCGAGGGATATTTCTGATGCATGTGGCTGCGCTGAAAGAAGAGGTCGCGATCGCGCCTGCGCCTGCGTCTGAGACTGGGGCTATGGTGCGGCTCTTGACCTGCGGCTCGGTCGACGACGGCAAGTCGACGCTGATCGGCAGGCTCTTATGGGACTCGGCCGCTGTCGCCGAGGACCAGCGCGCCGCGGTCATGCACGCGTCCCAGAATCGCCTGCTCAACGGCGAGAAGATCGATTTCAGCCTCCTGCTCGACGGTCTACAGGCCGAGCGCGAACAGGGCATCACCATCGACATCGCCTGGCGCTATTTCGAGACGGCGCACCGGCGCTTCGTCATCATCGATGCCCCCGGCCATGAGCAATACACCCGCAACATGGCGACGGGGGCGTCCCACGCCGATGTGGCCATCCTGCTTGTCGATGCGCGTCACGGCGTCAAGCGCCAGACTCGCCGTCACGCGGCCATTTGCAACCTCGTCGGCATCAAGAAAGTGGTGCTTGCCGTCAACAAGATGGATTTGATCGACTGGTCCGAGCAGAGGTTCCGCGCCATCGAGGCGGAGTTTCGCGTCTTGGCTGGGAGCTTCGCCTTTGCGCAGATCGCCGCCATCCCCGTGGCGGCCCTGCCCGGCGACAATGTAGTGCGCCGCTCTTCAGCCATGCCCTGGTATGCCGGGCCGACACTGCTGGACTATCTGGAAGCGGTCGATGCCAAGGTCGAGCCGCGCGACGCACCCTTCCGTATGCCGGTGCAGCTCGTGCTTCGCGACTCCGATTTCCGCGGCTACGCCGGCACCGTGGCATCGGGGAGAGTGAGGGCCGGCGACCGGATCGTCGATGCGAGGAGCGGGCTAGGCGCCTCGGTGCGCCGGATCGCCACCATGGATGGCGATCGCATGCATGCCGGCAAAGGCGACGCGGTGACGCTTGAGCTCGATACCGACCTCGACGTCTCGCGCGGAGCGGTGCTGTCGGAGATGGCGCGGCGGCCGATCAATGCTGACGTGATCGAGGCCCGCCTGGTCTGGCTCGCCGAGACGCCGTTCGATCCCGAGATGGGCTATCTGCTCCGAACCGCGACCGATCTAACCCCGGTGACGAGCATGAGCGTCTCCGCGCTTGTCGACTTCGAGACCTTGGCCTCGGAGCCGGCTCATGCTTGCGCGGTCAACGACATTGCCGATTGCCGTATCCTGCTCGGCCGGCCGACGGCGCTCGATCTCTTCGCCGATCTGCCGGCCACCGGCAATTTCGTGCTAGTCAGTGCCGTCGACGGCGCCACCGTGGCCGGCGGCGTCATCAGTTGGGCACAAGCCGGCGCCTCGGCGGTGGGAGGCAACGTCTTCGTGCTGGATCGGCAGCTGCTGGCCCGCGGCCTTTGCTCCGATCTCGCTGACTCTCCCGCCGACGCGGCTGAGTTTCATCGGCGCGCCCAAGAGGCCGCAATTCTGCTACGCTCGGTGGGAATTCCGGTCCTCATCGAAATCTGAAGACCAAAAAAAATTCTAGAATCTGGCTAACACGGGGAATAATCCCGGCTAAGCCAAGGGGGGAGACTGCGGGGCGATGATCGATCTCAGCTGGGCCGCGCATTTCCTGCCGCTGACCGGAGCCGGCTTCGGCGTGGGGTTCCTCGTCGGGCTCACGGGCGTTGGCGGCGGCGCGCTGATGACGCCGCTGCTCATCTCGAGCTTCGGCGTGAGCCCGCAGACCGCGGTCGGCACCGATCTGCTCTACGCCTCCATCACCAAGACCGCCGGCGGCTGGCGCCATCATGTCGCAGATCACGTCGAATGGCCGATCGTGCTCAGGCTGGCCGCAGGCAGCATTCCTGCCTCGATCATCCTGCTTGCGGCCATAGCCTTTATCCCACTCAACACATCGGCGCTTGCCCATTGGATCCGTTTGGGCCTCGTCGTGGCGCTGCCGCTTAGCGGCCTCGCCATCGTTCTCTACCCCCTCTTGGCGCGCGCGCCGGAACGACAGTCCGACGGACGCGTTCCGCCGCGGACGCTGGCGACAGTGTCGTTCGGCATCGCTTTGGGTTTGCTCGTCACCCTCACTTCGGTCGGCGCCGGCGCGATCGGCGTGTCCGTGCTAGCGGCGCTATTTCCGCTGCTGCCGGCGAAGCGCATCGTGGGAAGCGACGTCGCCCACGCGGTGCCACTCACGCTGGTGGGCGGTCTGGGTCATCTCGGCCTAGGTCATGTTGATATTGGGCTCCTGCTCGCGCTGCTCTCCGGGTCGATCCCCGGCATCCTGCTTGGGACAAGGCTCGCTGGCCTCGCTCCCGAATGGCTCCTGCGGCCCCTTCTGGCGATCATGCTCTGCTACGCGGCCTACATTCTGTTCAACGAGTAGCGGGGCAGGGAGCGCCGTTTCCGCGGCCTCGCGCCGTTCGATCTACTTGCGGCTTCAGGTAATAAGGACCTCAGAGAACACAATCTTTCCCAGCAGGGTGATGTTAAAGCCGATGCGGAGCAGCTGGGCGTCACTATCGGCAACGACGCAATTGACGACAAGGCCATTGAAAATGTTGCCGATTGGATTCCCGGTGAAGAGATCGACGCCGGTTCGGAATGGACTCGGCCTCCAGTTCGCGACCTCGATTTGGGCATAGTCCGAATCCTCATCTATAGAACCGCTTACTCCCGCAAACGGCGCCCACAATTCTACTTGGAACTCTACGTGATATTGCAGGCCCTCGACGCCGGACGGTCGAGGCACACCGTGATGATTGACTGCGTAATCCCATGGACCGGCAATATCTGGAACAAAGTGCACTTCTTTGATGTCAGGAACCCTCATCGAAGTCGGTGCCCCGAATGTTGGCGTACGCGACCCCGGACAATACTAAGAGCCATTTTTGATCATGGACATCCCGAGGTCTTGCGTCGCTTACCGCCAAGGCAGCCGGGGTAATTAGCCAATTCTGACCAGCAAAAGTTTTCAGCTCTCTCATGACCATTTTCCTCCGAACAGCTTCACTAAGTTCGTCGATTGTCGCGCGCTCCCGAGCGGACTCCACCAAAGGACCTGCGTGCGAGTTTAAGTTTAGGAAGACAGGGGAGGAAATCGACGAAGCGGAGCAGCGAGCTTCGCTTCGAGGCCTGCCGGATTGATCATGTCGCGAGGTCCGGCGCAATGCATTCCTCGGGATCATTCTTGACGTTGTTCAGGGCCTCGTAAGGCCGAACGAGCGCGTAGCTCATATCTTAGCGGCTGGAGAGAAGCCCGGTACGCATTACGGGTAGCCGGGCTTCCGGAGCCGATGGGGGGAAGGTAGGGGACAACTGCCACATCGGCCGCTAAGGCGCGCGACGTCACAACCGGCGCCGGCTACGAGGCTAGGCGCGGTCGATCACGCTCTTGCATTCCGAGCCAAGGGCTTTCTGGGCCTCGGCTTCGGTCTTGTAGCCGACTTTATCGCCTACGATCTTCAGCCCGCTGACTTTGCTCGGCAGGGTGTCTACCACCGCGCAATTGCCAACCGTGTCCATGACCGCGAAATGCTGAGTCGGTGCTCCAGCGGCAAGCGCCTGGGTTGCAAGTCCGACCGTTAGGATGCTGCCTATTAGGTACATTTTCATTGGACGCCTCCTTGTGAGTCGTCGTCAGAGCCCGTGGGGCTTAGGTTTGCGGGCTATTTGAGGGTTCCGGTGTACGCCCGGTGTACGCTGAGCGGGCCACAGCGCGTCCGTGGCGGCCGGAAGGGTGGTGTTTTGCGGAAGGGGCAAGGGCGTCAGCGGCCAAGCTCGTGGACGCGGGAGCAGGGCGATGCCTCTGAAGCGACATAGTGACGACCTGACGGCCAGCGATGGTGTCAAGTTCTGGATGTCTGACGGAGAGCGTCCAGTTCTTTGCAGGGTGAGCCACGAGGCGCTGCGAGATCTTGCCAACCGTGCTCACTTTGACGGCACCGACGAAAAGGTCTTCGAGGCCTATCGCGAGCTTATTGAACAGGTCGCAAGCGATGCTTTCGACGCGGGTGCAAGCGTTGATGACGCTGGCCTCGTTCTCGTCACTTCGGAGGCGCTCGCCCGAGTGGCCCGCAGCGCATAGCTGTCAACGTCGCGAGCCGCCATTGGGAGCAAGGTCTCCATGGAAGAGACGTGTCAATGCCAATCGGGGACCCATGGTCACGAGCAAGGCGCGTGCCCTAACGCGGCCACCGAAGAGGATCGCTTGTGCAAGCAATGCCGTGACATGACGGCGGCGGATGAGGCGATGCAGGCTATTCGGTCAGCGACGGATGGCGCAAATCTCCCCCAGGCCCCGGCGTGGCGCGGGCCTGTCGCCCGCGCTTATGGCCGCCACTTCTGGTCTAAATCTGGCGCTTTTTGAAAGTGCTGCACAGTCAGCGAACCCAGAGGGCCACGGTCCCGATCTTCACGCCGAAATGCTTGCTCGTCTTGACGCGCTTGAACGTGGGATGATGCAACTTGG
>Ga0116224_10000499_pt1 | contig 30982 bp, 25 predicted proteins | sample Sb_taG_9_FD_89699 | JGI IMG/M metagenome (GOLD analysis project Ga0116224, IMG submission 89699) | Peat soil microbial communities from Weissenstadt, Germany - Sb_50d_b_LC metaG | ecosystem: Environmental > Terrestrial > Soil > Wetlands > Peat | place: Germany: Weissenstadt | collected 2010-09-21 | reverse complement strand
GCATCGATCTCGACCAGCGTGACGGCAAGACCGTCCACGCGCCGCGCGACAGCCAATCCCGCCGCGCCGACGCCGGCGCCGAGATCGACCAGGCGGTCGCCTGGGCGAGCCGAACACGCCCCTGCGAGCAGGATAGCGTCGTGGCCGACGCGGTGTCCCTTGCGCGGCTGGCGCAAAACGAGCCGGCCGCCGAGGACAACGTCCTCGCTGATCCGCGCCCCCTCAGCGGCCATCGCGGCGAATCTCATTGGCGTAGCCGGCATCCGTCAACAGCCGGCGCGCGGCGCCGAGCTCGCCGTCGCCGACGAGAATGCGGCGCGGGAAGATGCCGATCGAGCCTTCCAGCACGCTCATATTCTGATCGACCACCATGTGATCGATATGCGCCCCCTTGAGCAGCGCCTCGATTGCCGAAACCAACACCGCGTCGGTGGTACGAACAAGCTCGCGCAAAGCGCCCTACCCTTCGCCGCCGATCGCGCGGCTTCTGCATGGCGGAAATCGAACTTCGGCAGCGATCGCTATAATTGCCAGTCTGCCCCCGTGTGGCTATAAGCCATTATTCCACTTTCCCTGGCAAAGAGCTCGACATTCGATGGCTGATACGCCGCGCATGCCAGCCGCGATGTCGCATCCCGGCGTGGCTTCGCCGTTCGAACGCCTGACCCCGCTCGGCTTTGGCACGGGACTGCTGGTCGTTTGCGCATGCATACTGGTCTCGTTCCTGCTTGCCGGCTTCTGGCTTCCCTATTGGCGCGTCGCCGATATGGATTTCTGGGTGGTGTACAACGCCTTTCTGCTCAATACCCCGCTGCCGCAAGAGTATTTCGATCATCCCGGCTACCTTTCGATTCTGCTGTTGAGCTATTGGCTGCGCGCGCTGCACGCCGTCGGTTTCCTCCACGTGGATTCGCTGTCGGGGATTCCTCCCGTCAGCGATGCGGCGGGCTTCGCCGACGCCTGGACCAGGGCGACGCAAGCCGGCCGCGTGCTGTCGCTTATCCTGGCCATGGGTTACGTGGTGACCTTCTCGTTCCTCCTGCGGGCCGTCGTGCGCAACGGACGGGTCGCGGGACTAGCCGGGTTTCTGTTGGCGTTCTCCGGCGGGATGACGATGCAGATGCGCATCATGCGTACCGAGCTTCTAGCCGCCGGATTGTTCATGATCGCGCTGCTGTTGCTGATCGCCGTCGCCAAGCGGGGCGAACGGATGTGGCGGCCAGCGGCCATCGGCTTGGCGAGCCTGCTCATCACGCTCGGCATGCTCAATAAGGTTCAAATCTTCTTTTTGATCTGCGCCCTGCCCATCCTGCTGCTGCCGTTCGGCCCCGATACGGCGCCGCAAGGCGGATTTTGGCGGCAGCGGCGGAGCGCCTGGCTGGCCGTGGTCGCAAGCGCGGCGATCGCGCTGCTCGCAGCCTATCTCGCCAGAGACATCCTGATGGCGGGATTTTGGCCACCCGCAACGGCGGCCGCGCGATTGCCGACACTGCGGATCGGCGCCGCGATTTATCTGCCGGCGTTGGCGGTCTGGATCGGTCTCGGGATGGCGGCTTATTGGGCCCTCTGGCGTCCGGCCGTGCCGGAAGCGCTTGCCGCCATGTTTGCCGTCGTTGCGGGCTGCATGATCGGCCTGCTGGCAGTCTATGCACGTTACAATCCGACCAACGTATTGATCGTTTTCCACCCCATCGAGCAGATGTTCATGTGGGCGTCCTTTAGCGAGCCCGATCTGGTCAACGACGCGTCCCGGCTTATATTTCTGCTCAAATCCATCGCCAGCGTGATCGCGCGCCGCACTTTCATCCTGCATACCTCGTCACGGCCGGCGATTTTTCTCGAATGGTTCGTGATCGCGGCGACTATTGTCGCGATCCTCCGGCGCGAGTGGCGGCTTGTTCTTCAAGTCGTGCCGCTGATGCTGACGGACTGGGGCGTCGACACGCTCAACATGGGCCGCGGCCTCAAGCAAGAATATTTCAACCTCACCGATCCGCTCGCCATCATCGCGGCCGCGCTGCTGATCGCGAAGCTCGTCGACCTGCAATACCATCGATGGACCTATCGGATTGGGGTGGCGCTCATCGCCGCGCATGCCGTGATCAGCCAGTTGGAGCCGGTGAAAAACGTCGCCGCCTTCAAGAATGAGCGGCCCGACGTATTGTGCGAGCTTTATGTGTACGCGGTGCGCGTCGAGCATTTTCCCTTCTGCCCGCCGCCGCCGGAGAAACATTAGGCCGCGTCATTCCGGGATAAAGGATTCAGCTGTTGCGTCTTTCCTCGCCCGGCGCGCGCAAAGCGAGATAAGCGAGAAGCCTGAGCTCGCGCCGGCCGCGCGTGACGGTGTCGAGGATCAGACCGCAGGCGAAGGCGAGGAAGGCGAGCAGCATCAGTCCGGTCGAGAGCACTGCCGTCGGCAAGCGCGGCACCAGGCCTTCTACCAGGTAGGTGCTGAAAATCGGCACCGCCAACGCGATCGATATCAAGGCGAACACCAGGGCCAAAGTCCCGAAGAACACCAGCGGCCGCTCGGACCGAAAAAGCCTCTGAATGGTCCAGAGGATGCGAAAGCCGTCGGTCCAGGTGGAGAGCTTCGAGACCGACCCGCTCGGGCGCGAATAGTAGGGCGTCGCGATCTCGCCCACCGGCAATTCCAGCTGAAGCGCATGAACGGTCAGCTCGGTCTCGATCTCAAAGCCGCCGGAGAGAACCGGAAACGATTTCACGAAACGGCGGGAGAACGCCCGATAGCCGGACAGGATATCGGTAAAGGAGCGTCCGAACATGCGAGCGACAAAGCCGGTCAAGAGCCGGTTGCCGGCGCGATGGCCGCGGCGATAGGCCGTCTCTTCGCGATCGATGCGGGTGGCAACGACCATGTCGAGCCGTTCGTCGACGAGCTTTGCGATCATCGCCGGCGCGCTCGGCGCATCGTAGGTCGCGTCGCCGTCGACCAGCACGTAAACGTCCGCTTCGACGTCGTTGAACATCCGCCGCACCACGTGACCCTTGCCCTGATAGGTCTCGCGCCGGACCACGGCGCCGGCCCCCCGCGCCGCCGCGACGGTGCCGTCGGTGGAATTATTGTCATAGACGTAGATAGTCGCGCCGGGCAGTGAAGCGCGGAAATCGGCGACCACCTTGGCGATCGCATGTTCCTCGTTGTAACAAGGCACGAGAACCGCCACCCGATACCGGGTTACGGCCGTGCTTTCGGCGTTGGGCTCGTTGCTTGACATTCCCCCGCTCCACCGCCACGTCGATAACATGAACGGCGGCTCGTCGTCGGCAGAAGCGACGATTCGTTTCGCCCGCGATAATGCAGGTGTACTTGCCACCTCACCATAGCGTTTCTATGCTTGCGCGTCCTCTCGTGGACACCAGTACAGCAGGTTTTACGTGGCCGTTGTCGTCCCTTTTGAAACTCCCGGCAGACCCTCGATCGACCCCTTGGTCGACCTGGTGACGGCCGACATGGAACGGGTCAACGGCGTCATTCTGGCGCGGACCGGGTCGGAAGTGGCGATGATCCCGGAGGTCGCCAATCATCTCATCAATTCCGGCGGCAAACGGCTGCGGCCGATGCTGACTCTGGCTCAGGCGCGGCTGACCGGCTATGGCGGCGACGGCCATATCAAGCTCGCCGCGGCGGTCGAATTCATGCACACCGCGACGCTCCTGCACGACGACGTGGTCGACGAGAGCGAGCTGCGGCGCGGGCGGCTCGCCGCGCGCATGCTCTGGGGCAACGAAGCAAGCGTGCTGGTCGGCGATTTCCTGCTTGGCCAGGCGTTCAAGATGATGGTCGAGGTCGGCAATCTCAAGGCGCTGGAAATCCTCTCCTCCGCCGCCGCGGTGATCGCCGAAGGTGAAGTCATGCAGCTTGCGGCTGCAAAGAACACGGCGACAACGGAGGACGAGTATATCGCCGTCATCCGCGCCAAGACCGCGGAGCTGTTCGCGGCGGCCTGCGAGGTCGGCCCGGTGCTGTCGTCGCGGCAGAAGGCCGAGCAGGCCGCCTGCCGGTCGTTCGGCATGAATCTCGGCATCACCTTCCAGCTGGTCGACGACGCGCTCGATTACGGCGGCGCCGCCGCCAAACTCGGCAAGAATATCGGCGACGACTTTCGTGAGGGAAAGATCACGCTGCCGGTGGTGCTCGCCTTCCGCCGCGGCGGCGACGGCGAGCGCGAATTCTGGCGGCGCACGCTCGAACAAGGCGAGGCGACCGACGCCGACCTCGATCACGCCATCGGGCTGATGACCAAGCATCGCGCGCTCGAGGACACGATCGGCCGCGCGCATCATTACGGTGCCATCGCCCGCGACGCGCTCGCTCTCTTTCCCGCCTCGCCGATGAAATCGGCGCTCGCCGAAGCCGTCGATTTCTGCATCGCGCGGACGCACTAGCGGTAGCCGTCTCAGCCGCCGCCCAATGTCGTCGCCTTGACCCACCAGGCCGGCTGCTCGGCCGGCAAGAGCTTCTCCGCCGCGACCGCCTCGTCGGCAGATGAAAATATCGCAAAGCACGTCGCGCCCGAGCCGGACATGCGCGCGAACAGGCAACCCGCCTGCGCGCGCAATGCCGCGAGCACGTCAGCGATCACCGGCGCGAGCGCAATGGCCGGACCTTCGAGGTCGTTCGATTGCGCCGCAAAAAACTGCAACAGCCGGTCGCGGCTTGCCAGATTGGCGAGCGCCGGGTCGAGCGCGGCCGCCGGCTTGGCGGCGGGCTTCCATTGCGCAAACACCGCCTTAGTCGGCAGCGCCACGCCGGGATTGACGAGCACCGCCGGCAATGGCGGCAGTGCAAGCGGCTCGGAGAGTAGCTCACCGATGCCGCGCATGATCCGCGGGCGCGGATCGAGGCAGACCGGCACGTCGGCGCCGGTCACGCGCGCCGCCGCGTAAAGCTGCGGATCGCCGCGCGGCAGGCCATTGACTTGCGCGATCAGGCGGAGCGCCGCCCCGGCATCGGCCGACCCGCCGCCGAGGCCCGCCGCCACCGGCAGTCGTTTGTCGAGGTCGAAGGCGCCGAGGACGAGGCCGCGACGAAGCGCGGCCAACGCGCGCACGGCCTTGAGGACGAGATTGTCGTCGCCAGCACCCGCTTGCACCGCGGCCGGTCCGCGCACGTTCAGCGTCAACTCGCCGCCGGGTGCAAAGCTCAGGCGGTCGCCGAAATCGGCAAACGCCACCAAGCTTTCGATCTCGTGATAGCCGTCGGCGCGGCGCTTGACGACACGCAGCGTCAGATTGACCTTTGCTGGGGCGTTCTCAACCAGCGGAACCGGCAAGGGCAACCTCAGCCGCCGTTGCCGGCCTTCTTCGTCTTGGCCGCGTCGGCGGCAGAAGACGTGTCATCGGGCAGCCCGGCTTTGAGCTTTTCCTCGATCTTCGGCAGGTCTTCCGGCTCGGGCTTCAAGTCCTTGGCGTGCGACCACTGGAAGCGCGCTTCGAGCACGCGGCCGACCCGCCAATAGGCGTCACCGAGATGATCGTTGATCGTCGGATCCTCGGGCTTGAGCTCGACGGCGCGCTCCAGGTCCTTCACCGCTTCGTCGTAATTGTTGATGCGGTAATTGGCCCAGCCGAGCGAGTCGACGATATAGCCGTCGTCCGGCCGCTGCTCGACGGCGCGGCGGATCATGTTCATGCCCTGGTCGAGATTGATGCCCTGGTCGATCCAGGAATAGCCGAGGTAATTGAGCACCAGCGGCTGGTCGGGAAAGAGTTCAAGCGCCTTTTTCAGATCGGCCTCGGCGAGCGGCCATTGATGCGAGCGCTCGTAGCAAATGCCGCGGAAGTAGAACATCACCCAGTTCGCCTTCTCCGGCGTGGGGATGTCGGCGATGGCCTTGCTGTAGGTATCGGCGCATTCGGCGAATTCCTTGCGGCCGCGCTGGATATTGGCCAGCGCCATGATCGCTTCGTTATCTTTCGGATGCTCGGCGACGAGACGTTCGAGCCGCTTCTTGGCCTCGTCGGTGCGGTCGAGCGCGTCGAGATCGGACGCGATCTGGATTTCGGCGTTGCGATGCAGCGGCGACGACGGCGCAATGCGGTCGTACATAGCGATCGCCAGCTCGGGCTTTTTCAGCGAGTCGTAAAGATCGGCGAGCGACAACAGCGCCATTCCATGCGTCGGCTCGAGATAGAGCGCGAGCCGAAGATAGATCAGCGCCAAATCCTCGCCGCCGCGGCGACCGATCGAGGAGCCGATCTCATAAAGCGCCTCGGCGGCGCCGGCCTGCGGCGTGTCGGCAAGCGGCGGCAGTTTGTCGCCGGCCGCGATCTCCTTCATCTCCTGGGCGATCACCGGATGATCGGGGACCGCCTTGTCGAATTCCCGATAAATCTTGAGCGCATCTTCCTTGCCGCCGTTGCGCGAAAGGTAGCGGCCATAGGCCTCCACCGTGCGCAGCGCGACCGGGTCAGCCTTGTAAGCGCGCTCATAGCGCTTGCCGGCTTCCTTCTTGTTGTTGGCGATATCGAGGATGAGTCCGCCGTGGGTGTCCTTGAAGATGGCGTACCAGTCCGGGCCGGCGAGCTTGTCGAGCGTCTCGATCGCAGTGTGGGAGTCGCCGGCGCCCGAGAGCGCCCAAGCCGAAAGCAATGTCGCCGTCAGATCGGTCACCGGGCCGCGCACCGATTGCGCGAAGTTCTGCCGCGCCGCCGCGTATTGTTTTTGCTTGAGCGCCCGCGTGCCGATCACCAACCGCGCGATGCGGTCGTTGCGATCGAGCTGGACGAGCCGGTCGGCAAGTCTCGCGGCTTCGTCGATGTCGCCGTCGCTCAGCACCGAGAGGAAAGTGCGGCTGAGCAGATCGGCGTTGTGCGGATCGGCCTTGAGCACGTTGAGGTAATAGGCGGCGGCGGTCGCGGAATCGCGCTCGACCCCGGCATGGCGCGCGGCCAGGTAGCTGCCCGCCGCGGTCGCGTGCGCGAGCTCCTGCGTTGTCGGAGACTCGGCCGCAAATGCCGGCATAAGGCTCAAGGCGAAAGCGGCGCCAGTGATGGCGGCATGCCGTGGCAGCAGCGATTGAATCACGATAGCTCCATTGGGCGAACTAAAGCGCAAACAGGGGAATCAGGGCGCTGAATACGGTTGAGCGCGCGAGAATGACCCTTTTGCCATGCCCCCGCAAGCAGGCAAGCCTTTAGGCCCGAAGGGAGGCGAAATCGCGGCAGCCTTCTCATCACATGTTCGGATAATTCGGCCCGCCGCCGCCCTCGGGCGGCACCCAATTGATGTTCTGGTTCGGATCTTTGATGTCGCAGGTTTTGCAGTGGACGCAATTCTGCACGTTGATCACGTAGCACGGCTGGCCGCCATCTTCGACCCATTCATAGACGCCGGCCGGGCAATAGCGCGCCGACGGCCCGCCATAAACATCGTGCTCGGAAGATTTTTGCAAAGACGCGTCGCGCACGACAAGGTGCACCGGCTGATCTTCCTCGTGATTGGTGTTGGACAGGTAGACCGAGGAAAGCCGGTCGAAGGTGAGTTTGCCGTCGGGCTTCGGATATGCGATCGGCCGGCAAGCGGCCGCCGGCTTGAGCGTGGCGAAATCGGGCTTGGCGTGAGGAAGTGTGCCAAGGAGCGAGAAGCCGAAGGTGTTGGTCCACATGTCGAAGCCGCCGAGCGCGACACCGGCGGCCGTTCCGAGCTTCGACCACAGCGGCTTGGCGTTGCGCACGCGATAAAGATCGCGCCCGATCGGCGTTGAGCGCCAGGCCGCCTCGTAGCTTGCAAGCTCATCATGCGCACGCCTGGCCGTCAGCGCCGCGGCAACATGCTCGGCCGCCAACATGCCGGACAATATCGCGTTGTGGCTGCCCTTGATGCGCGGCACGTTCATGAAGCCCGCGGCGCACCCGATCAGCGCGCCGCCGGGAAAGACGAGCTTCGGCACCGACTGCCAGCCGCCCTCGGTCAGCGCGCGCGCGCCGTAGCAGATGCGCTTGCCGCCGGCGAAGGTGTCGGCGATGAGCGGATGCGTTTTGAAGCGCTGGAACTCCTCGAACGGCGAAAGATAGGGGTTCATGTAATTGAGGTGGACGACAAAACCGACAGAAACGAGATTGTCGCCGAAATGATAAAGGAACGAGCCGCCGCCGGTTGAGTTGCCGAGCGGCCAGCCCATCGTGTGCTGCACGAGACCGCTGCGAAAATTCTCCGGCGCGACCTGCCACAATTCCTTGAGCCCGATGCCGTATTTCTGCGGCTGGCAGTCCTGCGCCAGTTCGAAACGCTCGATTAGGCCTTTGGACAGGCTGCCGCGCGCGCCCTCGGCCAGCAATGTGTATTTGGCGCGCAGCTCCATGCCGCGGGTAAAGCCCGTTTTGTGGTGTCCGTCCTTGCCGATGCCCATATCGCCGGTAGCGATGCCGGCTACGGCGCCGGTCTCGAACAGCACTTCGGTCGCGGCAAAGCCCGGATAGATTTCCACGCCAAGCGCTTCGGCTTTCTTCGCCAGATAGCGGCAGACGTCGCCGAGCGAGACGATGAAATTGCCGTGATTGCTCATCAGCGGCGGCAGCATGAAGTTCGGCAACCGCAAAGCCCCGGACGATCCGAGCATATAGAAGCGGTCGTCGCTGACCGCGGTATGCACCGGGGCCTCCTCCTCGCTCCGCCATTGCGGAATGAGGCGATCAATCCCGATCGGATCGATCACCGCGCCGGAGAGGATGTGTGCGCCGACCTCGGAGCCCTTTTCCACCACTACCACCGAGGTGTCGGGAGAAAGCTGCTTGAGCCTGATCGCCGCGGCGAGACCGGCGGGGCCGGCGCCGACGATGACCACGTCGAACTCCATCGCCTCGCGGGCGGGAAGTTCCGCTGCACTCATGGCTGGCTCCACAATTCGCTCGACGGCCGCTGGTTTTTCACGAAAAACATAGACTGACAACCGTCGGCTTTATTCCCGGTGCTCGCCGCCGTATTGCTGCAAAAAGAGTGTTTCACGCTTTCAATCGCCCGCCTAGACTGGCCGCGGCTTGAGAATCCCGCCGATGAACGACGCCAACAAAGACGCCCGCGAACTCATCTCCTTCTACCTCGATGCCGGGGTCGATGCGCTGATCGGCGAGCAAGCCGCCGACCGTTTTGCCGACAAAGCTCCGGTTGCGCCTTCTCGGCCCATTGCCGAAAGACCCCCCTCCCCGGCCCACCCCCACAAGGGGGCAGGGAGCATTGCGGCGCCGCTTGCGCCCGAGGCCGCGGTCATGGCGGCGCGCCAGGCCGCCAGAACCGCGGACACGCTTGAGGCGCTGCGCGCGCTCCTTGAAGCCTTCGAAGGCTGCATGCTGCGCGCGACCGCAACGCGGCTTGTTTTCGCCGACGGCAATCCGCAGGCGCGCGTGATGTTCGTCGGCGAGGCACCGGGGCGCGATGAAGACATCGCCGGCCTGCCCTTCGTCGGCCGCTCGGGAAAATTGCTCGACCAAATGATGGCAGCGATCGGACTCGATCGCACAAGCGCCTACATCGCCAACATCGTGCCCTGGCGGCCGCCCGGCAACCGCACGCCGACGCCGCAGGAGAGCGCCATCTGCCTGCCCTTCATCCATCGCCAGATCGAGCTTGCCGATCCCGATATCCTCGTCTGTCTCGGACAGCCATCGACACAGACTTTGCTCGGCACCAGGGAAGGCATCACGCGCACGCGCGGGCGCTGGTTCAAGTTCGACACCGGCCGCCGCGAAATCCGAGCGCTGGCGACCTACCATCCTGCCTTCCTGCTGCGCAGTCCGCTGCAAAAGCGGCTGGCGTGGCGCGATTTCCTTGCGCTGCAAAAGGCGCTCGCCGGCTAGCTGCGACTGCGCGCCGCTCCACATCCTCCTCACCTCCCCGCGCGGAAGGCGTTATGATTGCGGTAATTCGCGGCCGCCGATGGAGTTCATCAAATGGAGCTCGATCCCGTTCTGCTGGCGCGCATTCAATTCGCCTTCACCATCTCGTTCCACATCATCTTTCCGAGCTTCACCATCGGGCTTGCTGCCTATCTCGCCACGCTCGAAGTTCTGTGGGGATGGACCGGAGCCGAACGCTACAAGCGGCTGGCCGCGTTCTGGACCAAAATCTTCGCCGTCTCGTTCGCCATGGGCGTCGTTTCCGGCCTCGTGCTGTCGTACCAGATCGGCACCAATTGGAGCCGGCTGTCGACGGTCGCCGGCAACGTCATCGGCCCGCTCATGGGCTACGAAGTCTTGATGGCGTTTTTTCTCGAAGCAACTTTCCTCTCGATCATGCTGTTCGGTGGCGAGCGCGTGCCGCGTTGGCTGCACGTGTTCTCGGCCGTGGCGGTCGCCTTCGGCACCGCGCTGTCGGCGTTCTGGATCCTCTCCGCCAACAGCTGGATGCAGACGCCGGCCGGCTACGCGATGGAAGGCGGCATCGCTTTTCCGCGCGACTGGTGGGTCATCGTCTTCAATCCGAGCTTTCCATACCGGCTCGCGCATATGCTCAATGCGGCGTTTCTCACCGGCGGTTTTGTGGCGCTGGCGATCGGCGCGCGTTATCTGCTGGCCGATCGCCATGTAGAGGAATCGCTCACCATGCTGCGCATGGCGATCTCGCTGACCGCGGTGCTGGCGCCGCTGCAACTCTTCATCGGCGACATTCACGCCGAGAACACGCTCAAATACCAGCCGACCAAAATCGCCGCCATGGAGGCGCATTGGGACGGCAGCAAGCCGGCGGACTTCGAGATTTTTGCCTGGCCGGACGCCAAGACCGAGAGCAATCTGTTCTCGATCTCGATCCCGCATGTGGCCTCGCTCCTGGTCACACGCGAATGGGACGGTCTGTTTCCCGGGCTGAAAGACGTGCCGCCGCGGGATCGGCCGCCGCTACCCAACGTCTTCTTCGGCTTCCGCATCATGGTCGGGCTCGGGCTCTATATGATCGCAGCGGCTTTGTTCGGCGCCTGGCTTCTTTGGCGCGGGCGGTTGTTCGAGACGCGCTGGTACCTGACCGTCGTCGCCAACACCTGGTGGGTCGGCTTCGTTGCCGTCATCTCCGGCTGGGTGGTGTCGGAAAGCGGCCGGCAGCCCTGGCTCATCCACGGCGTGCTGCGGACCGCGGACGCGGTTTCGCCGGTGCCGGCCGGCAGCGTGCTGACGACTTTGGTGCTGTTCGTCTTCGTCTATCTCTTTGTGTTTTCGTTCGGCGCCTACTTCATCAATCGGCTGATCAATCGCGGAATAGAGGAGGCTGCATTGCCGACGAAAACCCCACAACTTGCCTCTGGCCATCCGTAGTTCGCCGACGAAGGACCGCGCCATGGACCTCGCGTCGCTGCTTCCGCTGATCTGGGCCGCCGTCATCGGCATCGCCGTGGCCTTCTACGTCATCCTCGACGGTTTCGATCTCGGCGTCGGCATATTGTTTCCGTTCGCGCGCGACGACGCCGAACGCGGCCGCATGCTCGGCACCATAGCGCCTTTCTGGGACGGCAACGAAACCTGGCTGGTGCTCGGCGGCGGCGGTTTGTTGGTGGCGTTTCCCCGCGCCTACGCGATCATCATGCCCGCCTTCTATCTGCCGATCATGGCGATGCTCCTGGCGCTGGTTTTCCGCGGCATCACGTTCGAGTTCCGCGGCATGGCGCAGCGAAAGCCGTTCTGGAATTTCGCCTTCGCCGCCGGGTCGACCATCGCCGGCTTCTGTCAGGGCCTTATCCTCGGCGGGCTCGTTCAAGGCGTGAAAATCGAGAATGGGGCCTTCGCCGGCAGCGCGTTCGACTGGGCGACGCCGTTCGGCGTGGTTTGCGGGCTCGGCGTGGTCGCCGGCTACGCGCTCCTCGGCGCCACCTGGCTGATGATGAAGACGGACGGCGATATGGCGCGCCGCGCCGGCGACAAGGCGAGGCTTCTGCTGGTCGCCGTGCTCGTCTTCATGGCGGCGGTGAGCATCTTCACGCCGCTCGAATTCCCGCGCATCGCGCATCGCTGGTTCAGCCTGCCGAACCTCTATTATTTGCTGCCGGTGCCGATCCTCACCGCGCTCGTTGCGCTCGCCGAGTGGTACTGGATCGCGGCGCGGCGCGAAGTGGCGCCGTTCCTCGCGACCATCGCGCTTTTTCTGCTCGGCTATCTCGGCCTGGCGATCTCGATTTATCCGTACATCGTGCCGCCGGACCTGACGATCCGCGCCGCCGCCGCGTCGCCGTCGAGCCAGACCTTCATGCTGATCGGGACGCTGGTGCTGCTGCCGTTCATTCTCGGCTACACCGCGCTGACCTACTGGCTGTTCCGCGGCAAGGTCGGCGCCACCACGGCGTATCATTAGGTCGCATTAGCGCGGCGACGTTGCCGCAGGCGCGCTCGCCGGCCGGATCACGCCCCACCCGATCAGCAATGGCGCCAGCCTGCCGCGCACCGGCCGCGCGAAAGTGTGCGGCACTTCGGGAACGAGATCGGGAAAATGCGCCTTGATGTCCGGCGGCGGCGCCGGATCGGTGTCGAGCACCGGCCAGACGATTACGGCGCCCTTCTCGCGGATGTCTTGCGCGGTGACCCAAGGCGAATGTTCGGGCTCGGCGGCGAAATAAACGCTGGGCCGGCTTGGCGCGGCGAGTGCGACGAGCTCGGCGATATGCTCGTCGCCGCTGACGACGGCGAGCGGACGCCCGGTGCGGCGAGCGAAATTGTCGGCAAAAAAACGGCCCATGGCGGTCGCCGGCAGCGCGATCTTGAGCTCGGTGCCGGTAACCCACGGCAACGCACCGATGACAACGGGAATGAAGATTGCCGGCGCGATCAGAAGACCGGCCCAGGCGTAGCCGAGGATGCGTTGATGGTGCAGCTCGAAGGTGTCGCCCGCGGCGATGACGACGGCAAGCCCGGAGAGCACGAGCAACGGCGCGGCGCCGCCGATCGGCAGTTGATCCCCGGCCAGCACTGCGACCGTCGTCGCCAACAATGCCGGCACAAGCGCGAATGCCTTGACGAAGGTCATGGCGGGAGCCGGGACCGGGGCGCGGGCGATGGCCGGCGCCGGAGCAAGGCGTGTGCGCGGCCAGCCGCTCGCCAGCACCACGAGAACCGCGAGACCGGCATGGACGACAAGAAGCCCGGCAAGCAAATGCAGCCATGTCACGGTATTGGCGCCGGCCATTCCAGCCAGGCGCAGCCGCTCCAGCACCGGCGTCAAGCCGGCGCCGGCGCGAGCGAGCCAAAAGACATGCAGGCACACGACGCCGATCACCGCGGCCGCGACGATCCACGGTTCGGCCGCGCCAGCCGCCGCGCGCCCGCGGGCGCTCAGCGCCGTGAACAAGACGAGCGCCGCGATCAGTATCAGGGCGCCGCTGGTCGTCATGAGAAGCAGCGCCGCGGCAACGCCGAGCGCGTACCAATAATAGCGCCGCCCTTCCCCCACCGCGCGCCAGAAGAACACCAGCATAAAGGCCCAAACCGCCATGGCGAGGATCGGCGGGCCAAAATTGGGCGTCGGCACCGCGAACACGGAAATGCCGACCATGAGCAGCACCGCGATCGCGGCATGCATTGCGCCGACGATGGCGCGGCCTATGGCGAACACGCACCAATAGGTCACGATCACGCAAATCTGCGCCAGCGCGTAAACGCCGAACAGACCGGCCGCCCGAAACGCGATCTCGGCGAGCCAGTAAGCGAGCGGCGGGCCGAAGTCGCCTTGGACCGGAAATTCGTGGCCGATGGCGAGCAGCCGCGCAAGTTCGGCGGGTGGCGCGGCATAAAAGAGGAGCGGCACCAGAGTCCACAACAGCGCTTGCGCCAAAGTCGCCAGCCAGAAAACCAGCAGCGGACGCGAACGTAAGCCTTCAATGTAAAGGGGTACGTGAAACATTGGCGCCCCGAACGGCGTGCCGTCTTAGGGCGGTGCGGCTAGAGAGGCAATACGCCGGCGATAAGGTCGTCCGCGTCCTCGCCCAATACGCTGAGCGCGCCCGCCACCGGGGAGAACGAGCGGCGATGATGGACGGTCGGGCCGAGCCGGTCGAGCGCGGCAAAATGCTCGGGCACGCTGTAACCCATATGGCGCTCGAAGCCGTAGCCCGGATGCGCGGCGCCGAGACACGTCATCAGCCGGTCGCGCGTCACCTTGGCGACGATCGAGGCGGCGGCAATCGAAGCGACCAGCCCGTCGCCGCCGATGATGGCCTGGCACTCGCAGCCGGCGTCGATACTGATGCGGTCGCGTCCGTCGACAAAGACGAGACGCGGCCGCACCGGCAGCGAAGTGACCGCGCGCGCCAGCGCCCAAAGCGAGGCGCGCAGAATGTTGTCGCGATCGATCCGCCAAGGCGGCGCCATGGCCACCGCTACCTGCGCCCGTGCGCAGATTCGCTCGTAAAGCACTTCCCGGCGCTCCGGCGTCAGCCTTTTGGAATCGTCGAGGCCGCGCGGGACATTATCGGGATCGAGAATGACCGCGGCAGCGACCACCGGCCCGGCCAGCGGTCCGCGCCCGGCCTCGTCGCAGCCCGCCACCGGCCAGACCCCTCGCTTGAGCGCCGAACGCTCGCGCCGGAAGGTCGGGCGCAACACCTCCTCGTCGAGCGGCAGCCGCGGCGCGGCCTTGGTCCGAGTGCGACTCATGCGTCCATGTTGACCACGGCGCGTCGCCGGCCGCAACGCGGGCCGCGTCACGTAAGAGAATTGCGGGGATGATTAGCCGAACAAACTGAGTTGCTCGGTCGCCGGCAGCGGCGGCCGGAAATGCTCAGTCGTGGTCTTGACGCTGGTGGCGTTAAAGCCGAGCCGCTCGCAGGCGACCTCGAAACGCCGCCCGATCATCCAGGCGATCGGGCCCGAGCCGGTCATGCGGGTGCCGAAGCTTGAATCGTAATCCTTGCCGCCGCGCATGTCGCGGATCAGCTTGAACACGTGCCGGTGACGGCCGGGAAAATTCGCCATCAGCCATTCGCGGAACAGGTCGCGCACTTCGAGCGGCAGGCGAAGCAGCACGTAGCCGGCGTGACGCACGCCGGTCGCGGCCACCGCTTCGAGGATGCGTTCGATCTCGGCATCGTTGATCGCCGGGATCACCGGCGCGACCAGCGTCGAGGTCGGCACGCCGGCTCTGACCAATTGCCGCAGCGCTTCGAGCCGCCGCGGCGGCGTCGAGGCGCGCGGCTCCGTGATGCGCGCGAGTTTCGCGTCCAAGGTGGTCACCGAGATCGCCACCTTGACCAGATCGCTGCTCGCCATACGGGCGAGGATGTCGAGGTCGCGCAGCACCAGGGCCGATTTGGTCACGATTCCGACCGGATGGCCGGCGCGCTCCAGCACTTCGAGGATGCGGCGCATGATCTGATGCCGCCGCTCGATCGGCTGGTACGGGTCGGTGTTGGTGCCGATGGCGATCACCTTGGGTACGTAACCCGGCGCCGACAATTCGCGCTCCAGCAATTCCGGCGCGTTCGGCTTCATGAACAGTTTGGATTCGAAATCGAGCCCCGGCGACAGCCCGAGATAGGCATGCGTCGGCCTGGCGAAACAATAGACGCAGCCATGCTCGCAGCCGCGATAGGGATTGATCGAGCGGTCGAAGGAAAGATCCGGCGAGTCGTTACGGGTGATGATCTTGCGGGTCGCGTCGACCGTCACGCTGGTCTGAAACGGCGGCAGGTCGTCAATGTTTTGCCAGCCGTCGTCAAGGGCGACGCGGGCGACCGGCTCGTACCGCCCAGAGGCGTTCGATTGCGCGCCGCGGCCGCGGCGGCGCTCGCGGTCGACAGCCGTACCCTCGCCCGCCGGCGCGGAAGGCAGCGGCGCCGGCGGGCGTCTCAACGCGGAAGAACCGGACATGGCATCAAGCTCCTAGTTCAAAGCTAACGCGCCAGTGTGAACAAAACAAGAACAAATTTACGTGAACGACGGAAACCCTTGGAAAAGACGCCGCAGCCGACGTAAGTCTCCGCGCGCAAGACAACGCCCGGGCCCCGCAATCGGCAACGAATGCTGAGCGTCATCATCGCGACACTCGATTCGGAGCGCGCGCTCGTGCCGACGCTTGCGGCGCTGGTTCCCGGAGCGACGACCGGCCTGATCCGCGAAGTGGTGATTGCGGATGCCGGCTCGCGCGATGAGACCGAGGCGGTGGCCGACATTGCCGGCTGTAATTTTCTCACCGTCGAGGGACCGCTCGGCCGGCGGCTGAAATTCGCCGCCGATGCCGCGCGCTCGCCGTGGCTTCTTTTCCTCCGCCCCGGAACCGTTCTCGATGCGCCGTGGATCGCGGAAGCGCGAAGCTTCACCGAGAAAAAGTTGCCGGCGGCGCGCGCGGCGGTTTTTCGGCGCGCCGCGCCGGGGCAATCCGGGCTGCGCGAGGCTTTGACATTGCTCGTCGCCGCGCTCAGCGCCACGCCGCACCCGCAACAGGGGCTGCTCATCGCCAAGGACTTCTATCAAGCCATCGGCGGCCATTCCGCGCACGCACGCGAGCCCGAGACCGATCTCCTTCGCCGCATCGGGCGGCGGCGGATGGCGAAACTCTCCACGCCGGCCTTTGTCGCGCCGTCTCATCATACTTGACTAAGTCAACTATCCGGCCGAGGCTTGAGCCATGACCGCAGCCACGGCCGATCGCCAGCGCCGCATCGCCGCCATTCGGCGCTTCAACCGCTTCTACACGCGGCAGCTCGGCGTGCTGCGCAAGAACTTTCTCGATAGCCCCTACTCGCTCGCGGAGGCGCGCGTCCTTTACGAGATCGCCAGCGGGCAAACGCCGACGGCGAGCGAAATCGGCCGCGCGCTCGATCTCGATGCCGGCTATCTGAGCCGGACGTTGCGTAATTTCGAGCGCCGCGGGTTGATCGCCCGCAAGCCTTCGCCGCGCGACGCCAGGCAAAGCCGCCTCGTTTTGACCGGACGCGGGCGGCGGATTTTTGCGCCGCTGCAGCGGCGCTCGCAGCGCCAAGCCGGCGATATGCTGGGCAAGCTTTCCGCCGGCGAACAGGCGCGGCTCGTGGCCGCGATGGCGACGATCGAGGGTTTGATTGAGACGCCCGCGGCCGTGCGCCCGGCGCCGCGCGGCACATTCGTCCTGCGCACGCCGCGGCCCGGCGATTTCGGCTGGATCGTCAAACGCCACGCCGAGCTTTACGCCCAGGAATACGGCTGGACCGCCCCGTTCGAGGGCGTGTGCGCGCAGATCGTCGCCGACTTCGTCAACAAACACGACGCCGGGCGCGAGCGCTGCTGGATCGCCGAGATGGACGGCAAGAATGTCGGCTCGATCATGCTGGCGAAAGAGACGGAAAAAGTCGCCCGCATCCGGCTTCTGCTGGTCGATCCGAAGGCGCGCGGGCTCGGCCTCGGCGCGCGGCTCACCGACGAATGCATCCGCTTCGCCCGCTGGGCCGGCTACAAGAAGATCACGCTTTGGACCCACCGCGTGCTCACAGTCGCGCGTCACATTTATCAGCAAGCGGGCTTTAAGCTTAAGCGCAGCGAGCGGCACCGCAGCTGGGGGCGCCCGGTGGTCAGCGAGCACTGGAATTTGGTGTTGTAGAACTTCATCCTTCCCCGCAAAGCGGGGGAGGGGAACCACGCGTAGCGTGGTGGAGGGGGCATCCGAGTTGGAGCATCACTATTGTTGCAAACCAGCAAATGGTGCGAGCACCTGCTGGTACCTTGGGTGACGTAGAGGCCGACGCCCCTCCCGCCGCCCTTCGGGCGGTCCCCCTTCCCCGCTATCGCGGGGCAGGAAAGATTAGACCGTCGCCCCCTTCGCCTTCGGGCGGCGCAAATGCTCGTCGAGCCGCGGCATGATCTCGACGAAATTGCACGGCCCGTGACGATAATCGAGCTGGTGCACCAGAATCTCGTCCCAGGCGTCCTTGCAGGCTCCGGGCGAGCCCGGCAGGCAAAAGATGTAGGTCCCCCCGGCCACGCCCGCGGTCGCCCGCGACTGGATCGCCGAAGTTCCGATCTTGGGAAAGCTCACCACCAGGAACAGCGCCGAGAACGCGTCCATCTTCTTCTCGAAAAGCGGCTCGATCGCTTCAGGGGTGACGTCGCGGCCGGTGAAGCCGGTGCCGCCGGTGGTGATGATCACGTCGATCACCGGATCCGCGATCCAGGCCTTTACCCGCGCCCGGATGGCTTCGATATCGTCGGGCACGATGCTGCGCTCGGCGACGAAGTGGCCGGCGGCGACGATGCGCTGCACGAGCAGCGCGCCCGATTTGTCGTCTTTGAGATTGCGCGTGTCGGAAATCGTCAGCACCGCCATTTTCAGCGGCACGAACTCCTTACTCGCGTCCAGCCCGGGCATGACTCATACCTTTACGCAACTTCCTTGGCAGTTGCGGATATTACACTAAAGCGCGGCGGCCGACATCGTGTCGCAAGCCTCGCGCTTGCCTCCGTTAAAGCCGTTCAAGAACCAGCGCTTGCGCTGGGCGGACGTGCCGTGGGTGAAGGCGTCGGGCACGACATAGCCCTGCGCCCGCTTTTGCAAACGGTCGTCGCCGATGGCAGACGCCGTCTGCAGTGCCTGATCGACGTCGCCGGGATCGAGAAAGTGATGCTTTTGCTGGGCGCGGTTCGCCCACACACCGGCGTGACAATCGGCCTGCAACTCGACGCGCACCTGCAAGCGGTTGACCTCGGCGCGGCTTGCCGCGGCCTCTTGCATCTGCATGACGCGGGGGAGAAAGCCGAGCTCATCCTGCACGTGATGGCCGACCTCGTGCGCGATCACGTAGGCCTCGGAAAACCTGCACGCCTTGCTGTCGGAGCAGGCGCCGAATTTGCGCTCCAGATCGTCGAAGAATGCGATATCGAGATAAATGCGCTGGTCGCGCGGACAATAAAACGGCCCGGTGGCGGATTGGGCGACGCCGCAACCGCCCTCCTCCGCGCCCGAGAACAGGCGCAGCCGCGGCGGATGATAGGTGCGGCCCTCCGCGGCGAAGATCTCCTTCCAGCGATCCTCGGTGTCGCCGAGCACCAAAGCCACGAACTTGCCGGTAGGATCGGTCGGGGTCCCGGCGGTCACCGGAGGGGTCGGAGCGGACTGCTGCGACGGCAATCCGCCGCTGAGAATCTGCGCGCCGTTGAGCAGCACGCTCGGATCGATACCGAAGTACCAGCTGATCAGGCCGATGATGACCACCATGCCGATGCCCAGCGTGCCGCCTCCGCCCGGCAGGCCGCCGCGCGATGCGCTTGCTTCGCGATCGTCTTCGACATTGTCACTGGGACGGAAATCGTCCGTACGCATCCGTCATTCTCCGTTCGCAAATCCGCTGCTCGCCGGCGCCCCGATCGCTCGTTTCAGGACACCAATGTAGCGCCAAAACGCGCGAAATTAACCAAGTATTTCCCGGCATTTATTGCCTAGTGATGACGCTGCGCGATTAAACCGATGTTTACCTTGGCGCGGCATCATCCCGCCTGTCGGTTGTAGGTCCCGCGTCGCCGATCGCGTCGCCTGAGTCAGAGTTCTGAGTCATGGTTGTGTCGCGTCGCGGGGCGTCCGTAAGGGCGCCCCGCGTGAGTTTTCAGTCGGCCGCTTCCGCGCGCGTCCTCATCGGCGATTGCGTTACCGAGATGGCTAAGCTGCCGGCCGCTTCGGTCGATCTCGTCTTCGCCGACCCACCGTACAATCTTCAGCTCCAGGGCGACCTCAAGCGTCCCGACGATTCCCGCGTCGATGCCGTCGACGACGATTGGGACAAATTTTCCAGCTTTTCCGCTTATGACGATTTCAGCCGCGCCTGGCTCACCGCCTGCCGCCGGGTGATGAAGCCGAGCGCGACGCTTTGGGTGATCGGCTCCTACCACAACATCTTCCGCGTCGGCGCGCTGCTTCAGGACCTCGGCTTCTGGATTCTCAACGACATCGTCTGGCGCAAATCCAACCCGATGCCGAATTTTCGCGGCCGCCGTTTCACCAATGCGCATGAGACCTTGATCTGGGCGGCACGCGATTCCGCCAAAAGAAATTATACGTTCAATTACGAGGCGCTGAAGGCCGGCAACGACGACGTGCAAATGCGCTCCGACTGGTTCATTCCGCTGTGCACCGGCGAGGAACGGCTCAAGGGCGGCGATGGCAAGAAGCTGCATCCGACGCAAAAGCCCGAGGCGCTCTTGGCGCGGGTGCTGCTCGCCGCTTCGCGGCCAAACGATCTCGTGCTCGACCCGTTCTGCGGCACCGGCACCACCGGCGCGGTGGCGCGGCGGCTGCATCGCCGTTTCATCGGCGTCGAACGCCTGGCGGATTACGCCGCCGCAGCCGAACGGCGCATCGCCGCTGCGGAGCCTTTGCCCGAGCCGGCGCTCGCCGCTTTCATGACCGCGCGCGAAGCGCCGCGGGTGCCATTCTCGGCGCTGCTCGAGCGCGGCCTGGTGACGCCCGGCGTCAAGCTTGTCGACGCCAAGAAGCGGCATCGCGCGCTGGTGCGCGCCGACGGAGCGCTAGCGCTCGGCGAGGCGGTCGGCTCGATCCACCGCATCGGCGCGCTGGCGCAAGGCCTCGAAGCCTGCAACGGCTGGACCTTCTGGCACGTCGAGACGCCGAAGGGTTTGACGTTGATCGACACGTTGCGCGCGCAAGTGCGTGCGCAAATGGGCGCGGACTAACCGCGCTTCCTGTCCAGCGCGTGCGCCACGACCTTGCGCATCAGGCTCGGCAAAGCCTCTCCCGCAAGTTCTGAAACAGCGACCCAGCGCGTGCCGGGCGGTGCTGGTGTGCGTGGGGGAATTTCCGCCACATAGACCGACAGTTCGAGCGGAAAGTGCGTGAACACGTGGCGCACGAGGCCGGGAACGCGGCGCCAGATGATGCGCTTTTTTTTCTTGGCCGACGCAACGGGCGGCGCGCCAGCGCGCGCTTCGCTGTCCTCAAAATCCTTCGACCAGTTGGTCGTCGGCACCTCCGTCATGCCGCCGAGCAGGCCCTTGGCCGGCCGCGTGCGCACGAGCAAATAGCCGTCAGAGCGGCGCGCGACAAAGGCCCCGCCGCGCCGCAAAGCGCCTTCGCGTTTCGGCGTGCGGCGCGGAAAGGCCTGCGCGTCGCCGCGCATATGCGCGGCGCAACTGTCGCTCCACGGGCAGAGCGCGCAGGCCGGATTCTTCGGCGTGCACAGGGTGGCGCCGAGGTCCATCATGGCCTGGGCGAAATCACCGGCGCGGCGTTGCGGCGTGAGCCCGCGCGCGAGCCGCCGCAGTTCGGGCTTGACCGCCGGCAGTGGCGTCGCGACGGCAAAGAGCCGCGCCACCACGCGTTCGATATTGCCGTCGACCGGACTTGTGGGCTGGTCGAACGCGATCGCGGCAATCGCGGCGGCGGTGTAGTGGCCGATGCCGGGAAGCGCGCGTAAAGCCGATTCATCGGCGGGAAATTTTCCGCCATGCCGCTCGACCACAACCCGGGCGCAGGCGTGCAGATTGCGGGCGCGCGCGTAATAGCCGAGCCCGGCCCAAGCTTTGAGCACGTCTTCGAGTGGCGCCGCGGCAAGCGCATGCACGTCGCCCCAGCGCGCAAGGAAGCGCGCGTAATAAGGTGCGACGGCCCGCACCGTCGTTTGTTGCAGCATGATTTCGGAAAACCAGACGCGATAGGGATCAGCGCGCTCGCCTTTGCCCGCGCGCCACGGCAACGCGCGCCGATGGCGGTCGTACCAGGCCAAAAGAGCGGTGGGTTGCGGGAAAGAATTCGTCGCTGCCCATCTCGAAGGCTGTCGCGCGATGCTCTTGGCTGCTAAAGGCATAGCCGAGGGATGACAGAGCGCCCCATAATGAACAAGCCCTCCCGCTCCTTCGCCAAGCCCCTGCGCGACCTTCTCGCCAAGGTCGTCGGCGAGACATTCACGCGGCAGGGTTTTGCCTCGGCGGAATTGGTGACGCGCTGGACCGAGATCGTCGGCGCGGAGATCGCCGCTCACAGCGAGCCGGTCAAAATCCAATGGCAGCATGCTTCCCCCTCGCTTCCCTCCTCCGCCGGCGGGGAAGGATCAGGGCGGGCACGGCCGCCGGGCACGCTCATCCTGCGCGTCGAGGGCCCGGCCGCGGTGGAAGTCCAGCACCTTGCCGACGTGATCTGCGAACGCGTCAATCGCTTCCTCGGCTGGCGCGCCATCGAACGCATTGCGCTCCGTCAGGCGCCGCTTCGGCATGCATCGCGCCCCTCGACCCTTCCGCCCGATCCGGCCGAGGCCGCGCGCATCGCCGCCGGCATGCCGGAAATAGCCGACGAAGATTTAAAACAGGCGCTGGCGCGCCTCGGCGCGGCGGTCAGACATCACTAACCTTGCACCACTGACCTTGCCACCAATGCCATCAAACGACCGTGACCAAAGCGGCCGCGCGGGGCCTTGGCGGAATGTCCGGCTGGTGCCACATTCGCGCCGCAGGATGCGCTTGCAAATGACTTGCCTTCAGATCAGGAGCCGACCTTGACGCTGACCCGTCGCCACATGCTCTCGGCCACCGCGGCCTTCATCCTCGTGGGCGCCGCGGGGACCGTTCTGCCGCGGATCGTGCGGCCGGCCAAAGCCGCCACCCCCGAGATCGACAAGGCGGAGCTGGCAAAAGCGGGGCCTGACGGCGACGTCGCGCTGGGTTCCGACAAGGCGCCGGTGACCATTATCGAATATGCCTCGATGACCTGCCCGCACTGCGCCCATTTCTCCACCACGACCTTTCCCGAATTGCAGAAGCGCTACATCGACGCCGGCAAGGTGCGCTTTATTTTCCGCGAGTTCCCGCTGGACGCGCTGGCGGCCGCCGGTTTCATGCTGGCGCGGTGCAATGGCAACGACAAATTTTTCCCGATCGTAGAGACCTTGTTCGCCAAACAACCCGAATGGTTGGTCAAGGAGCCGATCCCGCCGCTGCAAGCGATCGCCAAGCAATTCGGCTACACCGAGCAGTCGTTCAACCAATGCCTGGCGAATCAGAAGGTGCTCGACGCCATCCAGGATGTGCGCGATCGCGCCGCCGAGAAGCTCGGGGTTAACTCCACGCCAACTTTTTTCATCAACGGCAAGAAGTTCGTCGGCGATCAATCGATCGACGCCATGGCCAAGGAGATCGACCCCTATCTCAAGGAAGGATAAGGGTTTTTCGGCCTGAGCCGGGGGCCCCTTGCGGTCGCCGAAGCGCCTCCCTCAGCCGCGGGCTTACGGGAAAGGCTGGATAACACCCCAGCCCTGTTGCGCTCGCAACCGCGACGATTCATTCTCCGCGCCGATGCGGCACCCCGGCGACTCAAGGCCCCGCTAAGGGCATGAGTCATCGATGATTCTTGGACGATTCCGTAACAACTCTTGGCCGCCGCAGCAGGCAAGATGGACCTGACACGCGAATGAAGCTCACGCGGCTGCGCCTGATCGGCTTTAAATCTTTCGTCGAACCGACCGACTTTGAGATTGAGCCCGGACTGACCGGAGTGGTCGGCCCGAACGGCTGCGGCAAGTCCAATCTGGTCGAAGCCGTGCGCTGGGTGATGGGCGAATCCTCTTACAAGGCCATGCGCGCGGCGGAGATGGACGACGTCATCTTCTCCGGCAACGCCGACCGTCCGTCGCGCAATCATGCCGAAGTCAGCGTTCTGGTCGACAACGGCGACCGCAAGGCGCCGGCGGCGTTCAACGACGACGACGCGCTCGAAGTCTCGCGCCGGATCACGCGCGAGCAGGGCTCGGTGTTTCGCGTCAACGGCCGCGAAGTGCGCGCGCGCGACGTCGCCATGCTTTTTGCCGATGCCTCGACCGGATCGCGATCGCCGGCGCTGGTGCATCAAGGCCGTATCGGCGAGATCATCCAGGCGCGCCCCGACCAGCGCCGGCGCGTGCTGGAAGAAGCGGCCGGCATTTCTGGGCTGCATGTCCGCCGCCACGAGGCGGAGCTGCGGCTCAAGGCCGCCGAGCACAACCTCGCCCGCGCCGAAGACGTCATCGGCCAGCTGGCCGCCCAGGTCGCCTCGCTCAAGACCCAGGCGCGGCAAGCAGTTCGTTACCGCAACATTTCCGGACAGGTGCGGCGGACCGAAGCGCTGCTCCTGCATTTGCGCTGGCTGGCGGCGAAAGCCGAAGTCGCCGACGCCGAGCGGACCAAGGATGAAGCCGTTCGCGTCGTCGCCGCGCGCACCTCCGAGCAAACGACGGCGACTACGCGGCAAACCGAGGTCGCATCCGGCCTGCCGGCGTTGCGCGAGGCCGAGGCCAAGGCCGCGGCAGCGCTCCAGCGCCTGCTCATCGCCCGCGACGCGCTCGAACGCGAGGAGGCCCGCGCCAAGGAGCGAATCGGCGAACTCGATCGCAGGCTCGAGCAATTCGCCGCCGACCTCGAACGCGAACGCAAGCTCGCGGCCGACGCCGAGGCGGCGCTCGGTCGGCTCGCCACCGAGGAGAAAGCGCTCAGGGCCGAGGCGCAGGCGAGCGCCGGGCGGCTTAGCGGCGTCAACGGCCGTCTCGCCAAGGCTGATGCGGCGCTCGCGGCGTCGGAAAGATCGTTTGTCGAGCTGACCGGCGAACTCGCCGACCTGGCCGCGCGGCGCAATCAGTTGCAGACGGCGCTGCACGACCATGCCGAGCGCGCCAAAAAGCTGGAAGCCGAAATCGCCAATATCGACTCAGGCCTTGCCGCCACCGGCAGCGGCGAGCCCGATCTCGCGGCACTCGCCAAGGCGCTGGCCGGCGCCCAGCGCGCCCTCGGCGAAGCGGAGGCCGCGGCGCGTGCGGCGGAAATGGCGCACACGCAAGCGCGCGAAAAACTCGACGCGGCACGGGCGCCGCTGACCGCCGCCGAGCACAGCGTGCAACGGCTGGAAACCGAAGCGAAGACCATCGGCAAGCTTCTCGCGGTCGAGAACAAAAATCTCTGGCCGCCGGTGATAGACGCACTCAGCGTCGCCAAGGGCTACGAGAAGGCGCTCGGTGCCGCGCTCGGCGACGATCTCGACGCGCCGGTCGATCCATCGGCGCCGATGCGCTGGGCCGGCGCCGCGCTCGATCCGGCGGATCCGGCGCTGCCCAAAGGCGCCGCGGCGCTGTCGCGTTTTGTGAAGGCTCCGCCGGAACTGGCGCGGCGCCTTGCCCAGATCGGGGTCGTCGAACGCGCCGACGGCCCGCGCCTCGTGACGACGCTCAAGCCCGGGCAGCGGCTGGTTTCGCGCGAGGGCGATTTGTGGCGCTGGGACGGTTATGCCGTCGCCGCGCACGCTCCGACCGGCGCGGCGCGCCGGCTTGCCGAACGTGGCCGGCTGCAAGCCATCGAAAGCGAACTGCGGGCGGCCCGCGGCGAGGTGGAAGCAAAAAGACGCGCGGTTGCCGCCGGCGAAACCGCGCTCACCGCGGCGGCAGCCGCGGAGACCGCGGCGCGGGCGCGCTGGCGGGAGGCTCAACATTCGACCGATGCGGCGCGCGAGCAGCATGCCGAGGCCGAGCGCGAAATCAGCCGCAACGCGGCGCGCGTCTCCGCGCTCAAGGAGGCGAAGCAGCGCACCCACGCCGGCCGGAGCGAGGCCCTGGCCGCGTGCAAGGAAGCGGAAAAGGCGCTGGCAGGGCTCGCCGCCGCCGATCTCGAAGCCAAGCTCGCCGCCGTCAACAATATCATCGCGCGCGACCGCGCGGCGCTCGCCGAGGTGCGCGTCGAAGCGCAGGCGATCGCCCGCGAGGCCGAACTCGCCGACCGCCGGCTGCAAGCGATCGCCGCCGAGCGCACGGCCTGGGATGAGCGCAAGGACAGCGCCGCCGCGCAAATCGGCACCATCGGCCAGCGCACGCAGGAAGCGAAAAACGAGCGCGCCGAGCTGAGCAACGCGCCGGCGAATTTCACCAGACAGCGTCAAGCCCTGATCGGCGAGATCGAGACCGCCACGGCCGCGCGCCGCGCCGCCGCCGACCGGCTGGCCGAGGCCGAGGCCGAACTGAGCGCGGCCGACAAGGCCGCGCGCGCCGCGCTCGAAGCGGTCGGCGAAGCGCGCGCCGAAGCCGCGCGCGCCGAGGAACGCCTCGACGGCGCCAAGCGCCGCCTCACCGACGTCGAGCATGAAATCCACGACTTCCTCGACGTGGAGCCGGCAGGAGCCGCGGAAGTCGCCGAGCTCAAGGAAGACGCGGAGCTGCCGCAGATCGCCGAAGTCGAGGCCAGACTCGATCGCATCCGCCGCGAGCGCGAACGTCTGGGCTCGGTCAATTTGCTCGCCGAGCAGGAACTCCACGAAGTCGAGGCGCAGCACGCCAAGCTCACCGCCGAGCGCGACGACCTCAACGAGGCGATCAGGCGGCTGCGGCAAGGCATTCACAACCTCAACCACGAGGCGCGCGAGCGGCTCCTGGCCTCTTTCGCCACAGTCAATACCAATTTCCAGAAGCTCTTCACCGAGCTGTTCGGCGGCGGCAATGCCAAGCTGCAGCTGATCGAAAGCGACGACCCGCTCGAAGCCGGGCTCGAGATCATGGCCAAGCCGCCGGGCAAGAAGCAGGTGACGCTGTCGCTTCTCTCCGGCGGCGAGCAGGCGCTCACAGCGCTGGCGCTCATCTTCGCCGTGTTTCTCACCAATCCGGCGCCGATCTGCGTCCTCGACGAAGTCGATGCGCCGCTCGACGATTACAACGTCGAACGCTTCTGCGACCTGCTCGACGAGATGACGCGCTCGACCGATACCCGCTTCGTCATCATCACCCACAATCCGATCACCATGGCGCGCATGAACCGCCTCTACGGCGTCACCATGGCCGAGCGCGGGGTTTCGCAGCTCGTTTCGGTGGATCTCGAAGGCGCGGTAAAGATGCGCGAGGCGAGCTAAAGCGCGCGCACCTATCGCGTTGATGATCGACTGACTGTTTATTGCGAACCGGCAAGGGCGTTTTCGACGCCCTGTGCGGCGACCGCACCGGCGGCAGATCGGCGCGCTGCCCGTAGCGCGCCCCGCCCTACCTGCCCGACGAACCTGACCAGACGGTACGCGTGGCCGGCGAGCGTTGCGTCGAGGCTGAATGCCTTAAGACAAACCGCTTTCCTGGCGGCGAAATCGTCGCAGGCTTGCTTGACCGGATCGCCGTAGAACGCCGCGATCTTGGCTTCCGCCATGCCGGGCGTTTGCAGCCACTGCGGTACGTGATGATTGCACAAGCGCTCAACGTCGGTCAGCACCTTGAGCGCGCCCGTGCCCGCTGCCGGACACGAGGTCGCAAACGCATCTCCGATAAGCACCACGCCGGGCTGCCGGTGGCCGTGGGTGACGTAAAGATCGATCGGACGGATCTCGACGCGCCCTTCCACGGAGAAATCGCCGAGGAGCGGGCGCAAGTTGGGCATCAGCGCAAACAACGTCCCCAGCGGGTCCGTTCGCATTTGCTGCAGCCAAGGATCCTCGAACTCGCGATAGACGAACAGATTCGCCCGCATCGCCGCGCCGATCGGAAACAGCGTCAGCAGCGCTGCTTTAGCGGTGGGCCATTCAGGATAATAGGTGAGCGCCGGAAAGCTGAACTGACGCCCCGCGCTCGGTTTGATAGTGAAGCCGATCGCGACCGAATGACGGCGGCTCACGATCTCGCGCTTCAGGCGGAGCGAGTCGCGCACCGAAACGCTTAGACCGTTGGCCAGGACGACGAGGCGCGCATCGATGCGCTCGCCACCGACGAGCGTTATGGCCTGACGCTCCGCACCGGGGACAATCGACTGCGCCTTCGCCCGGATAAAGGGCACGCTCGCGGGAATTTCACGGCGGATAGTGTTCACCAGGTCGGCGTAGAAGATGCCCAGCTGGTCGCCCGGCTTTTTCTCGATCACGCGGCCCAAACGGGCGATCCAGCAGGCACCGTCAAAAGTCGAGGCCCGGCGGACGGCGTCGGCGAGCCCGGTCTTTTGCAGGATGGCGGTCTGCGGTCCGTCCAGCTTCTCGCAACGGAAATCCTCCGGGTAGGTTTCGCGCGGATCGACCAGCGCGCAGTTGACCCCGGCGCGTCCGAGCACCGCGGCCGCCAGCGATCCGCCGAGGCCTCCTCCGACAATGGCGACATCCGTCGTGTGCATCGCCGTCCTCAAACAGCTCGCGCGAAACCGCCGGCCAGTGACCGGGCGTCTTCGCCGCGTTTCGAGATCGTTTGTCCAGGCACCGCTCCGGGGCGCAGCCGCGTGAGCATGGTTGCCGAAGCCAGATAAGCCTTTTTGGCCCTCTCCCGAAGCGGCAGGTAGGCCTTTTGCAAACGCGCAATTGCCGAGAACATGCCGGATCCGCCGCGCCGCACATCGATCCACAGATCGATCACACGTTTGCGTTCAGTCCACGCCGCCATGTATCCGCTGTCGTCGTAGGCGCAGGAATCGGCAAAAACGATGCCCGGGTCCGCCAGAAAAGCCTTGCTGTAATCCTCGAACAGCAACATGCCCGGCGAGAAACCGCTCAGCGCCTCGTCATAAGCCGTCTTCCACGTGAAGGCGGCAGGTCCGGCGCGCAGCACGACCTGCATGCTGACGGGGCGTCCGTCGAGTTCGAGCGCATGGATCGAGACATCGCCCGCTTGGGCAAGTGCGGCTACCATCTTGCGGGCAAAAGCGGCTTCGCGCGCATCGCTCAACAGTGCCGTGCCGCGACGGCCCTTCCAACCCTTCAACTCGAGCGCCAGAAAAATTTCGAAGGCGCGTCGCACATCCGCGCCCGAGCGGGCAACCGTTGTTTCCAGCCGGCCCTTCTCGCCCAGCCGTCGCCGATGCTGCCGCAACTTCTTGCGGCTCGAACTTGAAAGCGCCTTTTCCAAATAACCTCCGGTGTCGGAGGCTGGCATCAGCACCGGCCGATTTTTAGTATCCAAACGGCAAAATCGGCTGCGGCGCTGCGCCAGCACGCACATCAGCGCATCGTGGGTCGGCCCCGAGCCGCTCATGCTCTCGAGCGCGACGACTTTCGGCAGATCGGGTGCCCCTGCGATCGCATCCAGCATCGCATGCAGGATGGTTTCCAGATGGTCGCGATCGATCACCGGCGCCGACAAGTAAACGTGTTGTGTGGCCGGCGCGCAGACTGCGGTGATGGGAAGCATCGAAAGATTCGGCGTGCCGATCGCAAAGGCCCAGAAGCCGGAAAGCCGCCGTCCCTGGTCCCGTGGTTCCCAGGCGAGCAGCGCGACAATTCGACGGTACGCCGCAGCCGCTCGCAGAACGCGCGGCTGCATAAAAACATTCGGCTCATCGGCACGGCCGAGAAGATCGCGCCAGTCCTCGTCGAATTCCGCCGATGGCTTGCCGCGCAAAATTTCAACGTAAACCTGCCGTCCCAAACGGCGTTCACCTGCACCCGGACGATCGGCGCCGGGCCGCGCGGCCAAATCCGCGGCGTCCGACAGGGCAAAGGCGTCAGGCTTGGGAAGGATGGCAAGCTGTCCCACGCGGGCGTTCCTCACCTCGATGATCGAAAGCGGTCCCCGGCATAGAGCGGCAAACGCCCGGCGGCTCGGCCTGTCGTCAGACCCGCGAGCGCATCCCAACCCCATCCAAAGACGAGGCCAGAATAGCGGCCGCGTATCGCCAATTTCTCATCGAGTTTGCTAGAATTTTAGCGATCGGCAACGCCGCACTTCGCTCGCAACAATGTCCGAGCGTTAAATGCGCGTTAAGTCCCCGCCCGCTCGCTTAATCGTTTCCTAATTTGAACAGCCGGCGCGCATTGATGCGGCCGATTTTATGGCGGTCGTTCTCGCTGATCTCGCAGGCGTCGAACCATTTGGCCGCGTGGTCGACATTCTCGAACGGCCAGTCAACGGAGAACATGATGCGGTCAGCACCAAGCACCTGCATGGCTTCAAGCAAAGCCGGCGTATTGAAATTGCCCGACGTCGTGATGTGGAAGTTGGCGGTGAAGTAGTCGCGCATCGTCTTCTTGGCCGGATAATCGTTGCGTTGCTCGACCCACCCATTGGCGTTGTCGATACGCCACATCGCGTAGGGTAGGTTCTCGCCCAAGTGGCCGATGACGATCGAAAGTCGCGGATGCGCGTCGAACAGGCCGGAGCCCATCAGGCGTAGCGCATGCACGGCCGTTTCCTGGCCGAAGGCCCAAACCGGGCCGAGCAGCCAGGAATGGCCTTCGTAGATTTTGGCATCGCGCGGCAGCGGATTGCGCGGATGCAGATAAAACGGCACGTCGAGACGCTCGACCGCCGCCCAGAACGGCCGGTATTGCGGCAGGTCGTAGTAAACCGCCGTCTCCGCGTTCCCGACCTGTGAAAAGCCGTTAACCAGCGCGCCGCGAAAGCCGAGTTCCTTGACGCACCGTTCCAATTCGCGCGCCGCGCGGGCCGGATCCTGCATCGGCAGCGCCGCGAGCGCCTGAAAGCGGTCCGGCCGCTTGCGCACTTGTTCGGCGAGAAAATCGTTCGCCTTGCGCGCGATCTGTTCGGCCTGTGCCGGATCGGGAATCGCCTGAACCGCCGGCGCGTTAAGGGACAACAGCATCATCTCGATGCCGTACTCGTCCATGAGCGACAGCCGCCGGTCATGCACGTCGGTTAAGCGGCCCTTCAGCTCCTGCCAGACCCGGTCGGGAAAAGGGGTTCCGAAATTGGTCGCGGTTTCCGCAATAGCGATGTGTTCCTCGAGCGCGATCTTGCCTTGCATTGATTTTCCTCCCGCGGCGGCCGATCCGACGTCGGCCCGTTAAGATTAACACCGTCTTACAGGGCGGATTCGGCCCGTGGAAGCGTGCGCGTCGGCGCTGGCATGGTTTTGGCGACATTCCCGCTGCAACCCTTGCGCTGTCTCAATCCGGGTCAGCGGTGGAGAAGGCGTCGCAGGAAAGACCGGGCCCGACGTGTTGATGAATACGCACCAAAGCTACACTCTGGCTTCGCCGCCGCAAACCCGCCGGGTTCTTCGCGTCTGGGCGGTGCTCTCGCGCGGCACTTTCTCCGGCGCCATCTTCCTGATCGACGTCGCCCTGATCGTGGCGATGTCCTGCCTCACCGGCATCGCCTATTACTTTGTTGTCTACGGCTATCGCGGCGACGTCGCCTCGTTCGCCCAGATC
>Ga0116224_10000489_pt1 | contig 31282 bp, 35 predicted proteins | sample Sb_taG_9_FD_89699 | JGI IMG/M metagenome (GOLD analysis project Ga0116224, IMG submission 89699) | Peat soil microbial communities from Weissenstadt, Germany - Sb_50d_b_LC metaG | ecosystem: Environmental > Terrestrial > Soil > Wetlands > Peat | place: Germany: Weissenstadt | collected 2010-09-21 | reverse complement strand
AAGCCGGGCACGCCGCCGTGGCTTGTTCGATCAGCCGTATCTGTTGCTGTCGTTCACCTCGCTGTTCTGGGCCGGCAACACCGTGCTCGGCCGCTTCATTGCCGGCCACGTGCCGCCGGTGACGCTCGCCTTCATCCGCTGGGGCGGCGCCTTTCTCATTCTGTTGCCGTTCGCTCTGCCGCATCTCGCGCGCGATTGGCCGACGATCCGCAAGCACGCCGTGCTGATGACGGTTCTCGCGGCGACCGGCTTCTCCGCTTACAACACGATGGCCTATTACGGCCTGCAATACACGACCGCGATCCACGGCCTGCTGCTGCAATCGATCGGGCCCCTGTTCGTCGCGCTGTGGAGCTTCGCCCTGTTCGGTGATCGTCTGACCTGGCGCCAGGCCTTTGGCATCAGCATCTCGCTTACCGGCGTTCTCGTCATCATCAGTCACGGCAGCCTCGCCATGCTAGTCGGCATCGATTTCAACCGCGGCGACGTCTGGCTGCTGACCGCGCTTCTGATCTACGCCTATTACACGGCCGCTTTGCGAAAGCGGCCGGCGATGCATCCGCTCTCGTTCCTTGCCGTCGGCATGGGCTGGGGCGCGCTGTTGCTCATTCCCGCTCTGATCGTCGAAATCGGAAGCGGCCGAACGATGGTCTTCGATGCGGAAAGCGTGCTCAGCTTCGCCTTCATCTGCATATTCCCGTCGCTGCTCGGCTATCTTTTTCTCAATCGCGGCGTCGAGCTGATCGGCGCCAACCGCGCGGCGCCTTTCATGCACCTCGTTCCGGTCTTCGGCTCGGTGCTGGCGATTGTGCTGCTCGGCGAGCGCTTCGAGCTCTATCACGCCATCGGCTATGCGCTGGTCTTTACCGGCATCACGGTAGCGACGCGGAAGAGTTCAGCCGCTTCGTAGGGTGGGCTGAGCGCAGCGAAGCCCACGCTGATTGCGCTCAAAACCGTAGTGGCTTGGCCTGCTGCACCTGCGGCAGCGCCCGCACCTTGGCGAGCACGTCGGCGGGTAGTTCGCCGTCGATCTCGATCAGCGCCACCGCATTGCCGCCCGCCGCCTCGCGGCCGACATGGAAGGTGGCGATGTTGATGCCGGCGTCGCCCAGCGTCGAGGAGAACTTGCCGATGAAGCCCGGCTTGTCGAGATTGGTGATGTAGATCATCGACGGGCCGAACTCGGCATCCATGCGGATGCCCTTGATGTTGACGATGCGCGGGCGGCCGTCGGCATAGACGGTGCCGGAGACATGCCGCGACTGGCGATCGGTGGTCACCGTGAGCGTGATCAGGCTCTCGTAATCGCCCTCGGCGTCGCGCCGCGTCTCCTCGACGACGATGCCGCGGTCCTTGGCCACGCTCGGCGCCGAGACGACGTTGACGTCCTGCAGCATCGGGCGAAACAGCCCCGCGATCGCCGCCGAGGTCAGCGCCCGCGTATTCATCTGCGCGACGAGGCCGTCGTAGGAAATCTGCACGCGCCGGATTCCGGTCTCGGTGAGCTGGCCGGCGAACGAGCCGAGCTTCTCCGCTAACGCGATGAACGGCTTGAGCCGCGGAGCTTCCTCGGCGCTGATCGAGGGAAAGTTGACGGCATTGGTGATGGCGCCGCGCAGCAGATAATCCGACATTTGCTCGGCGACCTGCAGCGCGACGTTCTCCTGCGCCTCCATGGTCGAAGCGCCGAGATGCGGGGTGCAGACCACATTCGGCAGCTTGAACAGCGGGCTGTCGATCGCCGGCTCGACCGCGAACACGTCGAGCGCGGCGCCGGCAATGCGTCCCGAGGCCAGCGCCTCGTACAAGGCCGCCTCGTCGACCAGCCCGCCGCGGGCGCAATTGATCAGACGCAGGCTGTTCTTGGTGAGCTTGAGAGACTCGGCGTTGATGATGTTGCGGGTCTTCTCGGTCAGCGGCGTGTGCAAGGTGAGGAAGTCGGCGCGACGGAGCAATTCCTCGAGCTCGACCTTTTCGACGCCCAGGTCGAGCGCGCGCTGGTCGGAAAGAAAGGGATCGTAGGCGATCACTTTCATCTTCATCCCGATCGCGCGGTCGGCGACGATGGCGCCGATATTGCCGCAGCCGATGATGCCGAGCGTCTTGCCAAAAATCTCGACGCCGAGGAATTTGTTCTTCTCCCACTTGCCGGCGCGCGTGGAAGCGTCGGCTTCGGGGATTTGCCGCGCCAGCGACAGCATCAGCGTGATGGCGTGCTCGGCGGTGGTGATCGAATTGCCGAACGGCGTATTCATCACGATGATGCCGCGCGCGGTGGCGGCGGCGATGTCGACATTGTCGACGCCGATGCCGGCGCGGCCGATCACTTTCAGCTTCTGCGCCCGCTCAAGTATTTTGGCAGTGACCTTGGTCGTCGAACGGATCGCTAGCCCGTCGAAGCCGTCGATCGCTTCGGCAAGCTTCTCCTTGTCCTTGCCGAGAGCCGGCTGGAACTCGACCTCGAGCCCGCGATCCTTGAAGATCGCGACGGTGGCGGGAGACAGGGCATCGGAGATGAGAACTTTGGCAGCCATGGCTTGATCTTTCTGATGCGTCACGCCGCCTGGGCGAGCGCATCCTTAGCCTTGGCATAGGCCCAGTCTAGCCAGAGCGTCAGCGCTTCGAGGTCGGCGCGCTCGACGGTCGAGCCGCACCAGATGCGCAAGCCCGGAGGCGCGTCGCGATAGGCGTCGATGTCGTAAGCGATGCCTTCCTTCTCCAGCGCCGCGGCGATGCCTTTGACGAATGCCGCCTGCGCTTCGGCGGGAAGCCGGCAGACGGCAGGATCGACCACTTTGAGGCAGACGGACGTATTGGAGCGCGAATCCGGATCGTGGGCGAGGAAGTCGATCCATTTGCTGCGGCCGACCCACTCGGCGATGACGCGCGCATTGCCGTCGGCGCGGGCGCGCAAGCCGCCAAGCCCGCCGACCGACTTCGCCCATTCGAGCGCGTCGAGATAGTCCTCCACGCACAGCATCGACGGCGTGTTGATGGTCTCGCCGACGAAGATGGCCTCGTTGAGCTTGCCGCCCTTGGTCATGCGGAAGATTTTCGGCAGCGGCCAGGGCGGCGTGTAGCTCTCGAGCCGCGCGACCGCGCGCGGCGAAAGGATGAGCATGCCGTGGGCGGCTTCGCCGCCCAGCGCCTTCTGCCAGGAGAAGGTGACGACATCGAGCTTGGCGAAATCGAGCGGCTGGGCGAAGGCGGCCGAGGTGGCGTCGCAGATGGTGAGCCCGGCGCGGTCTGCGGCGATCCAATCGGCATTGGCCACGCGCACGCCCGAGGTCGTGCCGTTCCAGGTGAAGACCACGTCGCTTGCCGGATCGACCTTGCCGAGGTCGGGCAATTCGCCGTAGGCGGCCTTGAGGACGGTCACGGCCTTGAGCTTGAGCTCCTTGACCACATCGGTGACCCAGCCTTCGCCGAACGATTCCCAGGCCAGCATGGTCACCGGCCGCGGGCCGAGCAGCGACCACAGCGCCATTTCCAGCGCGCCGGTATCCGAGGCGGGCACGATGCCGATGCGGTAATCGGCCGGGACGGCAAGAATCTCGCGGGTCAGCTCGATGGCGCGTTTGAGCTTGGTTTTGCCGGGCTTCGAACGGTGCGAGCGGCCAAGGAGCGCGCCGGCGAGGTTTTGCAGGGTCCAGCCGGGGCGCTTGGCGCAGGGGCCGGACGAAAAGTGCGGCACAGTCGGCCGCACGGCAGGCGTCGCCATCGTCATGATCTATCCTTCCAGATAGGCGCCCCTCGTTGGGAAGGGGTGTCCCGCGGTCGGAGATAAGGAAGCGGAGGGGTCACGTCAAGCCGGAAGACGGAGGACGGAGGATAGAAGACGGCCATGAATCCTTGGCACGCCCTTTATCCGTCGTCCGTCCTCTGTCGTCTGTCGTCAGAACTTGAAGCCGGCGCCGACGCGTCCGGTGGCGAGGCTCATCATAATGCTCGGCTTCGGATTGAATTCATCCCACTCGAACTCGCCGCGCAGAAAAATGTTGGGGGTGACCATAACATCGACGCCGGCGCCGACGGCGAGGCCGTACAGCACCTCCATATTCCGGCCGTAGCTGCCGCTGAAATTATACGGAGCGCACGTTATCGGCGCGACGCTCGTGCATTGGACGTCGTGAATGTTTGCCGCGACGGAGACGTTGGCGAGGCCGAACGCGATACCGGCAAACCCATAGGGCAGGAAATTGCCGGCCACATAACCCGCTCGCGCCCGCAACGTGGCAAAATCGAAGTTCGTCATCGAGCCGGAGCCGTCTATCGTCACCGTGTGGGTATATTTCAGAGTGTCCGGTGCGGTGATCAGCGGTCCGATCGGCGTACTCTGTGCGGTGAGAGTTAGTGGGGCGTGATTCAAGTTGGCTTCGATGCCGAGCACCAGATCCTGCCATTGGGTGTTGTAACCGACGAAGCCGCCGTAGCTTGGCGCACTTTGATTGGCCGTCCTGAGCAGTTGCCACGTGGACGGTGAGAAATCAGCCTCCAGGGTGGATTGCCGCAACGCATAGGCGACCACGGGCCCGGTAGCCTCGCTGAAGTCGGCATTGCCGTTGGTGTAGCCGAGCTGACCGCCGAGATAGAATCCACTCCACCGCGTGAAGGTCGCCGGGCCTACGGTCTTGCCCTCGCGCAGGAACGGGTAGTCGTCGTCTGCCAACGCGGGCGACGCCAGCCCCAACACGAGCAGAGCACAGAACACCCGACGCATCGGCCGCCCTTTCAATCTTTTTGGCGCCCATAGAGCGGCCCGATCATCGGGCATTAACCTTAATGGAGGGTTAGCTCGGCCCCGGCGGCGGCGCGTCAGCCGCGGCTTTGCAGGGGCGGCTGCGGCGGCGGCGCGTATTGCGGTACCGGTGCGTATTGCGGTGCGGGTGCGTATTGCGGCGCCGGGGCGTATTGCTGCGGGGCGTACAGCGGCTGCGGGGCGTACAGCGGCTGCGGCGCTGCAAAGACCGGCTGCGGCGCCATCATCGACATGAGGCCGCCACCGCCGTCGGGCTGGAACAGCCAGCGGAAGCCGATGCGGAAGTCCATCGAGGTCATGTCTTTGAAAGTGTAGAAGGCGGAGGGACAGGCCGCCGTGTTCTGACATTCGACGATGGCGCTTTGCGGCGAGCCCAGATTCAGATAGCGCCAGTTGAAATCGACCTTGAAATTGTTGTTGACGTTGTAGGTGAGGCCGAGCTGGGCGTTCCAGGCGAAACTCAGGTTCGAATTGTTGGTGGCGGCGAAGCCGAAGCCGTTGGTGCCGTTGGAGTTGATGCCGGTGTCCTGGATGCCGCTGATGGTGTTGTAGGCGCTGCCGAGACCGAAGCCGATATAGGGCGTCAGGCACCACCAGGTGCCGACGTCGAAATAGACGTTGGCCATGAAGACCGCCGCCGAGTAGTTCCCCTGGTTGATGTCGAAGCAGACCCCGCCGCCGGCGCAGTTGTTGGTATAGCTGCCGGTCGCCTTGAACATCGCCTTGGTGCGATATTCGCCGGTGACGTCCATGCGCAGCCAATTGTTGAATTCGTAGCCGACGCCGAGGCCGAAGATGGTCGTGTCCTGGATGTCCTGCTGGACGATCGTCCAGCTCGACGGCCACACGAACGCGGAATTGGTCTGCGTGAAATTGAACGACGAAAAAGTCTGTACGCCGACGCCGATGTCGCCGCGCAGATACCAGCCGCCGACCGGCTGTTCGACAAGCATGGGCATCGGAAGCGGAATTTGCGGCGGCGGAGGAAGCGGCATATCGGCCGCGTACGCGGCGGTGCCGATGAAGGCGGTTGCTCCGGCGACGATGAAGGATTTGACGCGGACCATTCGCTTCGTCCCTTTTCGGCGCGGCCACGCTTGCGCAGCCTGCGTCGTTCGACGGAGCAAAATGTCAGCAAAAGCTTAAGCGGGTCTTAACCTTAATTCTTAACCTCGTTCATTAAGGTCTACGCTCGCGCGCACGCGCGTTGCCGCGTTTCAGCGGCGCAGGCGGGGAGCGCGCGTTAAGTTTTCGCTAAGATTTATGGCGGCACGCGCGGAGGTCCGCAAACGGGTATTGCGGTCAGTCCTTGTTCTCGTCGAGCTTGCCGATGTGGTGCTGGGCATAAAGCTCGGCGCCGAGCTTGGCGACCAGGTCGAGTTGGGTTTCGAGGAAGTCGATGTGCTCCTCCTCGTCGTGCATCAGCTGTTCGAACAGGTCGCGCGAGACGTAGTCCTTGACCGCATGGCAATGCGTGGCGGCCTCCTCGTAGAGCGCGCGAGCCAACAACTCGGCACGCAGGTCGCAATCGAGCACCTCTTTGACCGTCTGGCCGATATGCAGTGGGTCGAGCACTTGCATGTTGGGGAAGCCGTCGAGGAAAATGATGCGCTCGACCAGCTTGTCGGCGTGCTCCATCTCTTCGATCGATTCCTTGCGCCATTGCTTGGCCAGCGATTTGTAGCCCCAATTGTCGAGCAGGCGGTAATGCAGCCAATATTGATTGACGGCGGTCAATTCGTGCCGGAGCGCCTTGTTGAGGTAATCGACGACTCCCGGCTCGCCTCTCATGATCGTCTCCTACAATGGAAATGCGGTCGCCACGCGGCGCATTGGCGCTTTGATTATAGCCTTTGCCGAGCACGTGCAAAGCCGGTGCAGCAAGCGGGCCGCCGGCGATGCCTAAGGCGGTGGAAAGCTTACGAAGGAAGCCGTCAGTCCTGGCAGCAGTCGGTGCCGGTGACGCCGAGCGCTTCGTCCATGATGCGGCGGATGGTGCGGGCGCAGCGGCCGCATTGGACGCTGCAGCCGAGGCAGCCATAGACTTCGCCGGCGGTGCGGGGACCGGCTTCGTCGCTCGACAAAGTCGCCCGCACGTCGTGGTCGGTCAGTACGTTGCAGGAGCAGACGATCATCGCGAACGGCCCGGTGCTGCTTTGGTATCAGTTGTAACTATTCCATTTAGTGGCGGCGGGGACTGATTTCAATCAAAAAAGCCTTGTTTGTAGAGATTCTAACTTTTGGCCTGCGGCGGTTCGTTTTCGGCCGCCAATCCAGTGCCGGGAACGTACCGCCGGGCCCTCTAAAATCTCTTTTGCCGCCCAACATTTAATGGCGATGGTCAAGAATGGGTAAGGGTACGCGGCGAAAAACGGCCGATGTCGTTCCGCGCTCGTTCAGGCGGTGGCCGATTCTCCGGAATGCTCGCCACGGCGCCGGCGGCGCCGGGAGCGCGACCGGCAGAGCCGGGCCGGGATGGCGAACAAATCGTCAAGCAAGCCGGCAAAGCGCTGACCGCGCGCCAGCGCGCGGTCAAGCGCCGCCATGGTGCGCGCTTGCCTCGGGTCGTCGTCGTCGATGAAGGTGCCGAGCACTGCGCCGAACAACACGGCGAGCCCCTGCGCGCGGATCATGCCGAGCGGTCCCGAGGCGCCGATGCTGGCGGCGGTCAGCATCCATCGCTGCGAGCGCACGGCAAGCCCGTTGAGCGCCATGGCAAGCGGTGGATCGCGCCTGGCCGAGCGGATCAGCGAGCGGATTGCCGCCCGATGCGGCGCAAGTATTTCGAGGCGGCGCATCAGCACGTCGAACAGCCGCTCGCGCGCCGGCTCGTCCTCCATCTCCGTCAAATCCTCGGTCAGCACGGCGCGGTCGGTGGCTTTGATGTGGGCGACGAGGATGGCAAAGGTCGAGGAAAATTCGCCGCGCAATTGCGCCAGCGATATTTTCGCCCGCGTGGCCACGTCGGCAAGTCCGATCGCCTCGAACCGCTTGTCGGCAAGCAGCGAAAGGAACGCGGCGATGATTTTTTCACGCTGGGTGGTGGGCGCGGCCGACGCGGCCGACGCGGCTCTACGGCGGGCAGACGCGGTGGGAGCGGACTTTGCGGCGGCTTTGCGGGCAGGTCTTCGGGTCGGTCTGCGGGCCATGGCCGAACTCCTCACTGACTAGAAGACAACGCGCGGCGATGACGATAAATGTAAGCTCCTCGCGCAGCGGTTCCAAGCCGGTAATCGTCAGCCGGCGAGCTTGCGCGAGCGCTCCGTTGCCGCGGCAATCGCCTTCTTCAACAGCGGCACGAGACCGTTTTCACCCATCAGCACGTCGAGCGCGGCCGCGGTGGTGCCGCCCGGCGAAATGACGTTCTCGCGCAAGGCTGCGGCACCGAGGTCGGACCGGTGCAGCAATTCGCCGGCGCCGGCTACGGTTTCGCGCGCAAGTTTCTCGGCCAAGGGCCGCGGCAGTCCGGCGGCCGTGCCGGCTTCCGCCAACGCTTCGGCGAGAAGGAAGACGTAGGCCGGTCCGGAGCCCGACACCGCCGTCACCGCGTCGAGCAAAGCCTCGTCTTCGACCCACGCGACCGCGCCGGTGGCGGCGAGCAGACGATCCGCGAGCTGACGCTGTGCCTTGCCGGCGCCAAGCGGCACGGCGACGGTGATGCCGCGCCCGATCGATGCCGGCAGGTTCGGCATGGCGCGGACGAATGCGCCTGCGTTCTTGAGCGTTGCGGACAGAAATCGCAGCGTCCGCCCGGCCATGATCGACACGACGACGGTCGAAGCGCCGATCATTGGCGCCAGCGCGGGCAATACCTCGGCGGCTATCTGCGGCTTGACGGCGATGACGACGGCCGCCGCCTCGCCGAGCGCGCGGCGGTCGGGATTGAGCCGGAGTCCGCGGGCGGTCAGCGCGGACACTTGCGGCGCCGGGTGCGGTTCGATCACCGCGATCCGCGCTGGATCAAGCCCGAGACGCAGCCAGCCCTCGAGCAAGGCGCCGCCCATCTTGCCGGCGCCGACCAAGACCAGGAGGCCGGGCAAGTCGCGCAAATCCGCGGTTGAGCCGCTCATCGTACTCCTCGCGCGTCATTCCGGGACGCGCGGTCACGCCTCGCCGGAGGTCTCGAACAAGGCGGCGTCCATCGCTTCGCGCGCGGTCTTGCCCGCCCAGACCACGAATTGAAACGCCGGAAAATAGCGCTCACAGGCGTCGAGCGCACTGCCGAGCACCGCTTCGCACTGGCGGTCCGAGGCGGTGACGCCGCCGGCGAGCAGCAGCGCGTGGCGGAACATCACCACGCCGTTCTGCATCCAGATGTCGAAATGCCCGATCCACAATTGCTCGTTGACCAGCGCGACGAGCTGCTGCACCTCGGAAAGCCGCGGATCGGGCACGCGCATGTCGAAGGCGCAGGCCAGATGCAGGGCCTCGATCTCGCTCATCCAGGTGAAGGAGACCTGGTAATTGGTCCAGCGCCCTGTAACGACGAGCGCGATCTCGTCCTCGCCCGCCCGTTCGAACGGCCAGCTGTTGCCGGCCGCCATGTGCTCGACCACGTCGAGCGGGTTGTTGCGTTGATCGCGTGCGATCTCGATGAGGGACATGCCGCCTCCACAGACTGTTGAAGTGGAAATGCGCACGCCACTGGACATCGGCCGGGCTGCGATTTGCCGCAGGAACAACTCGCGCCCGCGGATTGACTCAATTCCGCGAATCAGTCCGCACGCACAATATAGACGGCCCGATTCTCCCGCCAAAGCCTCCGCCGGGGCCGGCTAGCACCTTGGCTGCACTCATGAAGTGATTTGCGGCTCGCGCACAATGCGCAAATGACTCCCCGTCCACAGGCGCAGCCTGCGACAAGTTGACTCGGGGGGAGGGGGAGGGCGCGGAAAATCCGCGTCAGTCGAAGAACAGGCTCGAGACCGATTCCTCGGAAGCCGTGCGGCTGATGGCCTCGCCGATCAGCGTGGCGATCGAGAGCACGCGGATGTTGGGGGAGGTCTTGACCTCCTCGGTCGGCTGGATCGAATCGGTGATCACCAGCTCTTTCAGGTTCGATTTGTTGACCCGGGCGACGGCGCCGCCGGACAGCACGCCGTGGCTGATATAGGCGTAGACCGCGTTGGCGCGCTTTTCCAAAAGCGCGTCGGCGGCGTTCAACAGCGTGCCGCCCGAATCCACGATGTCGTCCACTAGGATGCAGATGCGGCCGTCGACCTCGCCGATGACGTTGGCGACCTCGGATTCGCCCGGCCGCTCCCGCCTTTTATCGATGATGGCGAGCGGCACATTGATGCGCTTGGCAAGTCCGCGCGCGCGCACCACGCCGCCGACGTCGGGCGATACCACGATGACCTCGGACAGATCGAAGCGCTGCTTGATGTCGCGCACCATGACCGGCGAGGCGAACAGATTGTCGGTAGGGATATCGAAGAAGCCCTGGATCTGTCCGGCGTGCAGATCGAGCGTCAGCACGCGGTCGGCGCCGGCGCGCGTGATTAGATTGGCGACGAGCTTGGCGGAAATCGGCGTCCGCGGTCCCGGTTTGCGGTCCTGCCGGGCGTAGCCGAAATAGGGGATCACCGCCGTGATGCGGCGCGCCGAGGCGCGGCGCAGCGCGTCGATGATGATGAGCAGCTCCATCAAGTGGTCGTTGGCCGGGTACGAGGTCGACTGCAGGACGAAAACGTCGGCGCCGCGCACGTTCTCCTGGATTTCGACGAAAATCTCCATGTCGGCGAAACGCCGCACCACGGCTTTGGTCAGGGGCGTGCCGATATAGGCGCCGACACCCTCGGCCAGCGCAGGGTTGGAATTGCCGGCAACGAGCTTGATGGCTCCGTTGTTGCTCGCCATTCCGCTCTCCTGCGCCCGCACGATCCCGAAAGTGGATACTGATTTTCGGACAAGATCATGCGGCAAGAACAACGCCCTGATACAAGCCGCCTAGGAGGCTGGCAACATGAATCCGGGCCTTGTCCCCGCGGATAGTGAATGGCGTGTAGCGCCATAGCGAATAGCGAAACGGCTATTTGCTAATTCCTATTCGCTACCCGCTCCCTGCAACACGATGGCGTTGACGTGCCGGCCGTAATCGGCTTCGGCGCGATGGGTCGAGCGGCGGTAGCTGAAGAAGCGGCCGGCATTGGCGTAGGTGCACAGGCCGAGATCCTCGATCCGGCTGATTCCCGCGCGTCTCAGCCGCTCCGCGATATAGCCGGGAAGATCGAACATGGCATGGCCTTCGCGCGCCGCCGGGCGGAAGAAGCGGCCGCTCGCTTTGTCCTTGGCGGCAAAGCGCGCCATCAGATCGGGGCCGACCTCGTAATGGTCTTGCCGGATCATCGGCCCAAGCGCGGCCCGAAGCCGGCCGCGTTCGGCGCCAAGCCGCTCCATCGCCGCGACCGTCGCCTCGGCGACGCCGGTCAGCGCGCCGCGCCAGCCGGCATGCGCGGCGGCGATCACGCGTGCCTCGGCATCGGCCAAGAGGATCGGCCCGCAATCGGCTGAGGTCACGCCAACAGCGAGGCCCGGCGTGCGGGTGACGATGGCGTCGGCGCGCGGACGCGCGTCAGGCTGCCAGGGCTTCTCGGCGACAAGCACGTCGGGCGAGTGGCTCTGGTAGGCGGTCAGCAGGCAATGCGGCGCGACGCCGAGCGCCGCCGCCATGCGCGCGCGATTTTCGGCAATATTGGCCGCGTCGTCGCGCGAGCCAAGCCCGCCGTTGAGGCTCGCATAGAGTCCGGGCGAAACGCCGCCCGCGCGGCTGAAGAAGCCGTGGCGGATGCCGGGGAGCGAAAGGGCGAAAGCCTCGATCATCGTCGCTTCGTCGCGAAACCCGGCAGCGGCCCGAATTTCGGGTCGGCGATGGCCAATACCTTGAACAGTTCGCCCATTTGCTCCGGTCCACTTCCGGTCAGCCGGTATAGCGCGCTGTCGATCTCGGCGGTCCTTTCCGGCGCGCTCGCTTTCAGCGCCGCGGCGCGTTTGTCGATGCCGAGCCGGGTGAGGAAATCGCGCTGCGACACCGGGCCGTGGCTGCGTGCGCCGATGATGTCGGCGCTCAGCGCCAGCGCCGCGAAATCGACATGCGCCGTCAGGTCGGCTTCGCCGGGTGCGAGCAGCGGATCGGCAAAGGTATGTCCGGCGACGGCTTGCAGCGTCTCGCCGAGTCCCGCTCGGGCATGGCCGTAATCGATGATCAAAGCGGCGCCGTCGCTGCGCACGCACCGCGCGATTTCGAACGCGACGGTGTCGGCGCGCCATTCATAGATCGAGCCCTCGGGCGACTGGCGCAAATCGCGCGGCAGGGTGGCGTCGAAATGCGGCAGCGCGTCCGCGGCGGTGCAAAACGCGAGATTGCCGTCGGGCCCGATATCGATCAGGCGCTCGTGCCAGCCGTCGGCTTGCTTGATCGCCTGGTGAATGGGCAAGGCGTCGATGAATTCGTTGGCGACGACAATCAAGGGGCCGGCGGGGACTTCCGCAAGCGACGCGTGCCAAAAAATCGGCACGTCGTGGCTCTCGAACCGCACTTGCTGCAGCTGCCGGAGTTTCGGGCTGATCTCGACCAGGTGCAGGACGATCGCGGCGTAGAAGTCTTTGGCAACTTTGGCCGCGCGCAAGGCGTCGATCATCATCGTGCCGCGCCCGGGTCCGAGCTCGACGACGCGCACATTTTCCGGCGCGCCCATCTCTTGCCAGACGGCGGCTATCCACAGCCCGATAAGCTCGCCGAACATCTGGCTGATCTCCGGCGCGGTGATGAAATCGCCCGCGGCGCCGATGGAGTCCTGGGTGAGGTAATAGCCGTATTGCGGATGGGTAAGGCAGAGCCGCATGTAGTCGGCAATCGGCATCGGCCCGGCGATGCCGATCAGTCGGCGGATTTCGCTTTCCATCGGCGAATATGCCTCAGCCATTTTTCGCGGCCGGTTGGCGCATAAGCACGTAAACGAGCAGACCGGCGCCCGCCACGATGAGGGGGATACAGAGCAGCATCCCCATGGTGAGCCCGCCCCAGAGAAAGCCGAGCTGCGCGTCGGGCTAGCGGAAAAATTCGCAAAAGATGCGGGCGACGCCGTAGCCGATGGCGGCGGCGGCGGAGACGAGACCGGGGCGCTTGAGCGCGCCGAGACGCACCAAGACGCCGAGCACTAGGAGAAGCAGCAGGCCTTCCAGCGCTGCCTCATAAAGCTGGCTCGGATGGCGCGGAACCGGCCCCTCGTTGGGAAACACCATGGCCCAAGGCACGTCGGTCGGCCGGCCCCACAATTCGCCGTTGATGAAGTTGGCCAGGCGGCCGAGGAACAATCCGATCGGCGCCACCGCCGTGGTCACATCGCCGAGCGACAGGATCGACAGGCCGCGGCGTAGTCCGAACAGGATCGTGGCGACGATGCAGCCGAGCACGCCGCCGTGAAACGACATGCCGCCGGTCCATAGCTCGAAAATCGCGACCGGATGCGCGGCAAAATGCGGAAAGTTGTAGAACAGCACATAGCCGAGGCGGCCGCCGAGAATGATCCCGAGCGTGATCCAGATGATGAAATCGTCGAACTCGGCGACGGTGAAGGGCGCGGCGCCGCCCCAAAGATTCCGCGAAGCGATGATGCTGCGCGCATAGAACCACCCGGCGATGATGCCGACGATATAAGCGAGCGCGTACCAGCGCACGGCCAGCGGTCCGATCGAAATCAGCACCGGATTGATGTGCGGAAAAGGCAGGACCGGAAGGATCAGCATCGGTTACCCATGCGGCTCGCGTTTCCTGAAGCTCTCCCGGCGCGATCCAGGTCTCTTTTTAAGTCTCTTGCGACGGCGACGCACCATTGCCATTGTGTATGAGCATGGCAAGCGAAGCTGCGGCGAGCGGCTTCCCCCGTCAGGGAGACGAACATGGTGCAGACCACGAACCGGTTCTTCGACGAGGTTGCCCGGCTGATGAACGACGCAGCCGGCGTTGCGCAAGGCGTGCGGCGCGAATTCGAGACGCTGTTCCGCAGCCAGGCGGAGCGCATACTGCGCGACCTCGCCGTTGTCCAGCGCGAGGAATTCGAGGCGGTCAAGGACATGGCGCGGCTCGCCCGCGAGGAAAACGAAGCGCTCAAGGCCCGCATCGCGGCGCTGGAAACAAAGCTCGCGGCGGCAAATCCCCCGGGCGGAGCTGCCGATTTGTCGTCGCCGGGCGTCAATCCGGGCGGATTCTGACGCCGTAAGCACCCGCTTAAGCCTTCCTTGTTTTTGCCGACCCACGCCGCTATAAGCGCCGGCATCCGCGCGATTATGCGACCTTTAGCACCCCTGGAGGCCGCCGTGGATCATCAAAAGCGCATCGTTAGGCTTAAAGACTTGAAGGATACACCATGGCGACCGTCAATCTGATCAAGGCGGCCGCGCGTTCACGGGCAGGCAAGGGGGCCGCCCGGGCAGAGCGTCGCGCCGGCCGGGTACCCGGAATCATCTATGGCGGCGGCAAGCCGCCGCTGCCGATCTCGCTGGATTACAACGATCTGCGGCTGCGCATTTATGCCGGCCATTTCCTCACCACCATTCATGACGTCGAGGTCGACGGCGTGAAGCACCACGTCATTCCGCGGGACTTCCAGCTCGACGCGGTGCGCGATTTGCCGCTGCATGTCGACTTCATGCGGCTCGGCGAGAACGCCACGATCCGCGTCAACATCCCCGTCCACGTCAAGAACGCCGACCAGTCTCCGGGCGTCAAACGCGGCGGCACGGTGTCGATCGTCACCCACACCGTCGAAGTGCGCTGCCGCGCCGATGCCATTCCCGGCGCCATCGAGGTCGACGTGTCGAGCCTGGAGATCAATCACTCCAAGCATCTAAGCGATATCACGCTGCCGCAGGGCGTGCGCGTCGTCGCGCAAAAGGACATTACGCTCGTCACCGTGGTGCCGCCGTCGGGCTACGCCGAAGAAATGAAAGCGCAGGCCGAAGCCGCTGCCGCCGCAGCCGCTGCCGCCGCCGCGGCTGCTGCCGCTGGCGTTCCGGCCGAAGGCGCGGCCCCTGGTGCCGCTCCTGGCGCCGCTCCCGGCGCGGCCCCCGGTGCGACGCCCGGCGCCGCTCCCGGCGCGGCGCCTGCGGCGCCGGCGCGCGGCGCTGGAGCGCCCGCCGCCCGTGGCGCGCCCGAGAAGAAGTGAGGTTGCGACTAAACGATGCTGCTCCTGGTCGGACTTGGGAATCCGGGAGCGCGCTATGTCGGCAACCGCCACAACATCGGCTTCACGGTGGTTCAGGAAATCGCCACCCGCCACGGCATCGCGCCGTGGCGGCGGCGCTTTCAGGGGCTCGCCTGCGAGGGGCCGATCGGCGGGGAGCGCGTGCTGCTGCTCTTGCCCGGCACCTTTATGAATGAATCGGGCCGCGCCGCCGCCGAGGCGGCGCAGTTCTACAAGCTTGCGCCCGGCGACATCACCGTCTTCCACGACGAGATCGAGCTGCCGCCGGGCAGGGTTCGGGTCAAAGTCGGCGGCGGCATTGCCGGCCATAACGGCCTGCGCTCGATCAGCGAGCATATCGGCGACGATTACCGGCGGGTGCGTATCGGCGTCGGCCATCCCGGCCACAAGGATTTGGTGGAGCATTACGTGCTCAGCGGTTTCGCCAAGAGCGAGCGCGCTTGGGTCGAAGCGCTGACCGGCATCATCGCCGACAACGTCGATCTGCTGGTGCGCGGCCAGGACGCGAGTTTTCAGAATAAAGTCCACCTCGCCATGGTGGCCAAGGGATTTGCGCAGACAACGAATAACGACGATATAAAGAGCCAATAGTGAGACGTTAGGAGACGAACGTGGCATCGATTGTTATCGACCTGACCGACGAGCTTGCGCGGTGGCTGGAAACATCCGCTGCGAAGCGTCAGGTTTCGGTTGAATGCGCTGCATGGCAGCTTTTGGAGGAGCAGCGCATGCGCGATTCTGGAGCGACGAGGCTCGACGTGTCCATCGGTGATGAGCGATGGACCGCGAAGATGCCTATGCGCGGGTTACTATATACGGACTACGACACAGAATGGACGCGGCTACCCGCTGCTTCGCGAAGCGCTCGCGTCTAACCGCCCATGGGCTTCAAATGCGGCATCGTCGGCTTGCCGAATGTCGGCAAGTCGACGCTCTTCAACGCGCTGACCGAAACCGCGGCAGCGCAGGCAGCGAACTATCCGTTCTGCACCATCGAGCCGAATGTCGGCGAGGTGGCGGTGCCGGATAAGCGGCTGGAGGTCCTCGCGGCGCTGGCCAAGTCGGCCACGATCGTGCCGACGCGGCTGACCTTCGTCGACATCGCCGGTCTGGTGCGTGGCGCCTCGAAAGGCGAGGGGCTCGGCAATCAGTTCCTCGCCAATATCCGCGAGGTGGACGCCATCGTCCATGTAGTGCGCTGCTTCGAGGATACCGACGTGACCCATGTCGAGGGCCGCATCGATCCGATCGCCGACATCGAGACGGTGGAGACCGAATTGATGCTCGCCGACCTCGAAAGCCTGGAGCGGCGCGTCGACGGCTTGAGCAAAAAAGCCAAGGGCAACGACAAGGAGGCGAAGGAGCAGCTCGATCTCGTCAACCGCGCGCTGGCGTTGCTGCGCGAGGGCAAGCCCGCCCGCCTCACCGAGCGCAAGCCCGAGGAGGAGCGCGCTTACCATATGCTCGGTCTCCTCACCGCGCTGCCGGTGCTTTATGTCTGCAACGTCGAGGAGGCCTCGGCGGCGAACGGCAACGGATATTCGCGCAAGGTCGAGGGCAGGGCGAAAGAGGAAGGCGCGGCCGCGATCGTCATCTCCGCCAAGATCGAGGCGGAGATCGCCGTGCTCGCCCGCGAAGAGCGCGACGATTATCTCGCCGCGGTCGGCCTCAAGGAGGCCGGGCTCGATCGCCTGATCCGCGCCGGCTATGCGCTGCTCGATTTGCTGACGTTCTTCACTGCCGGGCCGAAGGAGACGCGCGCCTGGACGGTGACGCGCGGCACCAAGGCGCCGCAGGCCGCCGGCGTCATCCACACCGATTTCGAACACGGCTTCATCCGCGCCGAAACCATCGCCTATGACGACTATGGCGCCTGCGGCGGCGAAGTCGGCGCGCGCGATGCAGGCAAGATGCGGCTCGAAGGCAAGGATTACGTAGTTCAGGACGGCGACGTATTGCACGTCCGCTTCAGTCCTCAGTAATCAGTGGTCAGTAATCAGAAAAGATGAACGAAGTCTGATTACTGACTACTGAGCGTTCCCTGATTCCTGATCGCCCCGAGATGCTCGTTGATGCGGAACACGATGAGCACGAATTCGGCAACGATGCGCGAGGCCACCACGCCCATGCAGGCGCCAAGCAGGCTCGCGATCAGGAAGACCATGCCGACAAACGGATTGTACGCCATGGCGGCGAGCGCGGAGACCGCGCCGGCAAGCCCGACCAGGACCGAAATGACCACGGCGAGCCAAAAGAACACCTTGATGATCGTGGGGGTGACGAAGCGCTCCCATTGGAACAAATCGCTGATGCCGAACATGCCGGTTCCTCCCGCGCCAACCAGGGTGCCCGCGACTGCGCGACTGAAACGCCGAATCTGCACTGCGTGAAAAGTGCAGACTGCACCCCGCCATTGCCCTGGTCAATCGAGCGCGGTTCCGCGAGGGACAACGAGGCTGCGGCGGCAAGTATGGCCCGGGCTGGGTGCTGCGCCGTCAAATTTGCGGCGCGGGAACGCGGTTCCAAGACGCTTTGACCGTGGTTCAAAAACGAACCCGCGCAAACAGGAACGCAAGCCCGCGGCCGGGCGTTGGCCTCCATGCTCGAATCGTTCCATCCGGAGCGCAAATGCATGGAGTTCGCAATGATGAGACATCACATCTCCTATCTGGCCCTTGGTGTTGCGCTGGCGGCGGGGACGTCCGTCGCGCAGGCGCAAACCGTTGTCACGCGCTAGATCGCCGACCAACCGGTCGAGACCGTGATCGCGCCGCAACCGGGCTCGATGGTCATCGCACAGCAGCCGGTAGCGGCTGCTCCGGTCGAGACCGTGGAGACCGTGCGGACCGTCGAGTCGACCACCACGCCCCGGCGGCGGATGATGAGCCGCACCCATAACCGCGTGACCACGACGCGGACCGTCGTGAGCGAGCGCGTCGTGCCCGCGCCGGTCACGCCGGCAGTCGCCGTCATAACCGAGCCGACTTACACCGAAGTGATGCAGGCACCGCCGGCGGCCGTGGCTCCGGTTTATCCGCGGCTTTACGACGTCGTCACGCCGGCGCCGGCCGCTTCTCCCGTGATCGCGGCGCCCGTTGCCGCGCCGCCGGCGATCGGGACGACGACCGTGGTGCCGGCATACCGCTACGTCTACGAGCGGGACCGGATCCTGGTGATCGATCCCTACACCAACATCGCGGTGCAGGCGATCCCGCGCTGACACGCGACGCCGATCGACGCAATGCGACCCACGCGCCGCAACTTAAGGCGGCACGTGCGGTTATCCAGCATGGAGGAATCGATGAAGAGTTATTTGATTCATCGGATGACGGCGGTCGCGCTCATTGGCGCGGCTGCGGCGATCAGCGGCGCCGCCGTTGCGCTGCGCGCGCGCAGACCGGCGGCATCGACGAGACGGTGAATGCCGACGGCGTGACGCCGAAGCTCGAACTGACGCCTGCGCAACGCAGCGCAATCTACCAGGAGGTGCACGGCGATCGCAGCAAGGTGGCGCCGGGCCGGTTTGTCGCCACGATCGGCGCCGAAGTACCGCCGATGATCGAGCTCTACACGCTCCCGGACGACATACTCGCCGACAATCCGGCGACCAAGCTCTACAAGTTTACCCGGGTGGACGATGAGATCGTGCTGGTCGATCCGATCCACATGCGCGTGGTTGACGTGATTGGACCGAAGCCATGACCGCGCCGACTATTGCGCGGCGTTCTTCGCTCTGGCCATGACCGCCCTGGGCAGCACGTCGAGATACGGACCCATGAAGAACGCCTCGCCGGTGCCTTCGCCGTAATAGCGGTCATAGGCGTCGATCATGGCGCGCACTGGCGTCCGGCAGGACGGCATCGAGGCGACGATCAAATCGCCCAGCGCACCGCCGGCTGCCTTGCCGTACCGCGGATCGGCGATGACGGCGTGCACAATGCATTCCGTCGCCGAGCGCACCAGCGGTTCCGTCGCCGCGATTTTTTCCTGGGCGGACAGATTGGCCTGCCCCGTCGAATCGAGCGCCGGCCCGGTGGCGACGGCAAGCACGAACGCCGTGCCGATCAGCGGTGCAAATATCATGCGGACTCCCTCACCCGGCCGAGCAGGCATACCGGGCGCAGTCGCCGCCGGTCAATCTTTTTCCCCCTCCGCCGGCGCGGCTTACGGGTTCCAAGCGCCGGCGGCGGTGTTATAATTGTCTGCAGCATTCACGGAGCAATGTGATGATTTTGCCCACTGCGCTGGCGCTCGCCGCGCAATTGCTGATGCCGGTCGCCGCTGCCGACAGCGTCCCGGAACTCAACGTCGAGCAGGTTTGCGAGGGCATCGCGCAACAGGGCGGCGTCACCTTCCACGATCCGGCCATCGCGCAAGAGAAGAAGAATTGCCTCGAGAGCGAGCAGGCGACCCGCGAAGAGCTGGTCAAGCAATGGTCGAGCTTCGCGCCCGGCGATAAAACGTCATGCGTGAACGAGTCGCGAATGGGTGGCGAGTCGAGCTACACCGAATTGATCACCTGCCTGGAGATGGCGCGCGACGTGCGGGCTCTGCGCGACGAGTATGAGCATGGCCCGAACGCTTCACCGCCCGCCGCCAAGCCGGCGCCTCCGAACGGCGCAAAGCCGCCGCGATAGCGCAGGCGGATGACTCGCATCCGCTCACGGCTTTTCCTGTGGGATCTTAATACGCCATGAGGATTTCGCTGACCGTCGGGTTGGCGGCGCGCAACGTCGAATCGGCGGAGCTGAAGGCGCGGTCGACGGGCGCGGCGCTGAGTGCCGACGCCGGGGCTTTCGGATCAGCGCGCAGGCTGATGCCGATCTTGCAGCCGCCGGGCAGCGCGGAAAGCTGTCCGCCGTTCCAGTCGCTCAGCGTCGCGACGTTGTCTTTGTTGAACCCCAAAAGCTTGAACGGCTTGCCGTTGAGCTGCTCAAGTTCGGCGAGGGTGAGGCCAAGGCGAAGCTCGCCCGGGGCGATCCAGTCCGACTGGCCGTTGATGACGATGAGATGGGTGTCGGTGCGGGTCGCCGGCTTCGACCACCATACTTCCAGGCGCCGCTTCGGATCCTTGGCGAACAGGACGCTGGCCATCACCTTGCCGCCGGCCGCGGCGTCCACCTGCGTGAAGGCGACGTTGCGCGACTGGTAGGCCATGGCGAGCTTGGCATGGCTTGAATCCCGTCCGAACAGGCCACTGCAGGCGACGATGTTAGGCTTCGCAACGCGCGCCGGCCGCCGCGTCGCGCTTCCTTCCGGCATCGCTTCCATTCCATGCGACGCCGAACGCACGGGCTTTTCGCCGCCGGTCGGCATGGCGACTGCGGGCGGGATCGGTTGGCGCATCTGCGAGGGCGCGAGTTCGTCCTCGGCGTCGAGATCGGGATTGTCCGCGGCCGGCGCCATCGTCTTGGCGCCCTTGCGTGACGGTTTTGCCGGCGGCGGGTTCGCTGGCGCGGCATCATCTTCGTCGTTCATGATCGACGGCTGGCCGGCAGGCAGCGGTTGCTTTTGCTGCGCCGAGACCGGGCCGGCGGCGGCGATGGCGAGCGCGCACAGCAACAGCGCTTCGATCAAACGTCGATGCATACGCAATGCGCCTCCCGTGACGCGCCGCTCCACAGTAACATAGCCCGGCGGGCGGTCCAGCGAGGCAAAGCGCGATCGCCGTTTCGCAAAACCGGGAGAAGACGCCGTGCAGCTCCAGCAGAACACCGACCGCATTCAAACCACGCATATCGGCAGCCTGCCGCGGCCGTATGCCCTGCTCGACGCCATGAAGGCGAAATATTCCGGGCAAAATTACGACGAGCCCGCGTACCAAAAAACTTTGCGCACCGCCATCGCCGACGTGGTGCGCGCGCAGGTCGATTGCGGCATCGATATCGTCACCGACGGTGAATTCTCCAAGCCGGGCTTCTTCACCTACATCCGCGAACGTCTCGACGGCTTCGAGGCGCGGCCGGGCATGAAGCTACAGCTCTTCCAGCAGGAGGTTGCCGCCTTCCCGGAATATTACGAACAATACTTCAAGCAAGCGATGATGGGCGGCGCGGTCATCTCGCTGGCGCCGGTGGTTTGCGTCGGCCCGGTCAAGTACCGCGGCGAAAAGCTCGTGCAAACCGACATCGCCAACGTCAAGGCCGCGGCCGCCGCAGCCGGCGTCGCCAACGAGCACGTATTCCTGCCGGCCACCGCGCCGTCCGGCGTCGGCAAAAACGAATATTACAAATCCGACGAGGAGTATTTCCACGCGCTCGCGGCCGAAATGGGCAAGGAATACCGGGCGATCGCGGATGCCGGCATTCTCGTTCAGATCGACGATCCGTTCCTTGCGGATATTTTCTACGAGCCCGGCCTCGACGAGGCGCAAAAGAAGCGCCGTGCGGAAATCTACGTCGAGGCCATCAACGCCGGCCTAAAAGGTATTCCGGCCGAACGCGTGCGCTTCCATACCTGCTACGGAATCAACGAGGGGCCGCGCATTCACGAAGCCGCGCTCAAGGACATCATCGGCTATGTGCTCGATATCGACGCCGGTTCCTACAGCTTCGAGGCGGCCAATCCACGCCACGAGCACGAATATCATCTGTTCGAGCGCGTCAAAGTGCCCGAAGGCAAGGTTCTCGTTCCCGGCGTCGTCACTCACGCCAGCAACATCGTCGAGCATCCGGAGCTTATCGCCGAGCGCGTCATCCGCTTCGCCCGGCTGGTCGGGCGCGAGAACGTCATCGCCGGCGCCGATTGCGGCTTCTCATCGCAAGCCATGTACAACACCGAAGTGCACCGCACCGTGGTGTGGGAAAAGTTCAAAGCGATGCGGGCGGGCGCCGACCTCGCCACGCGGCAGCTTTGGGAGGATTGAGTTTGACAATAAAAGCCCGCCTACGCTCTGCGAGCTACGGCGGGCACCTTCGCGGACGGGCTGGCGTGCCAGCCGAAGCGGCGGTTGCCGCGAAGGTTGGTGGAGCCAGGCGGAGTCGAACCGCCGACCTCTTGAATGCCATTCAAGCGCTCTCCCAACTGAGCTATGGCCCCTCCAGACAACGGAAGACGGATGACAGAGGACGGACAGTGGGTCGGGCGAAGTCAGTTCTGATGTCCGTCTTCTGTCGTCCGTCCTCCGCTTAGCGTTCCTCCTCGTTTTCGATGTCGCCGCCGATAATATCGGTGACATCGGCGTCCTCTTCCTCCTGCTCCTCGATGAAGGTGGCATCGTCGAGGGTTTCGTCGAGCTCGACTTCTTCCTCGATGTCCGGCTCGGTGGTCTCGACCGGCCCTTTCGCCCCCTGCGCCTCGGCTTCGGCCTCTTCCAGCGAAACCGTTTCGGCTTCCTGGGGCTCGGGCACGACCACTTCTTCCACCGGGGCAGGTACGACCACCGCCGGGCGGGGCACCGGTGCCGCAACCGGCTGCGCCGGCTCCGGCCGCGAGCGCGCGACCGGCGTCTCCACCGGCACGACCTTGCCAGTATACGGAGAGATCACGGGGTTCTTGTTGAGATCGTAGAATTTCCGTCCGGTTTCCGGACAGATGCGCTTGGTGCCAAGTTCCGCTTTCGCCACGGCGGGAATCCTTCAATTTGGGTGTTTCACTTGGCTAGTCGTGGTGCGCGTGTCAATAGCCCATGATAGAGCACGCGGAATCGGGACTTTAGCCTCATGCACCGCGACCCCGCCCCGCTCACCGCCCGCCGCCACGGCCCGCTCAAGGGTCGCGTGCGGGTGCCCGGCGATAAATCGATCTCGCACCGGGCCCTGATCCTCGGCGCGCTGGCGGTCGGCGAGACGAAGATTTCGGGCCTCTTGGAAGGCGAGGACGTGCTCAATACGGCCAACGCCGTGCGGGCGCTGGGCGCGCGCGTCGAGCATCACGGCGAGGGAGAATGGCGCGTCCACGGCGTCGGCGTCGGCGGCTTCGCCCAACCCGCCGCGGCGCTCGATTTCGGCAATTCCGGCACCGGCTGCCGCCTCATGCTCGGCGCCGTCGCCGGTTGTCCGATCACCGCGACGTTCGACGGCGATGCCTCGCTCCGCCGGCGTCCGATGCGGCGCGTGCTCGAGCCGCTGGAGCGCATCGGCGCCCATACGCTGACTTCGAGCGACGGGCGGCTGCCGCTGACGCTTGCCGGCGCGCGCGATCCGATCCCCATCGTGTTCGAGCCGCAGGTGCCGTCCGCGCAGTTGAAGTCCGCTGTGCTCCTTGCCGGGTTGGCGGCGCCGGGCGAGACCGTCGTCATCGAGTCGGAAGCGACGCGCGATCATACCGAGAAGATGCTGGCGCATTTCGGCGCCGAGCTTCGTTTCGAGATTTTGCCCGCCGGCCGCCGTATCGCGCTCACCGGCCAGCCGGAGCTTGCGCCGCAGCCGATCGTGGTTCCCGCCGATCCGTCTTCGGCCGCCTTTCCGCTGGTCGCGGCGCTGATCACGCCGGGCTCGGACGTGGTCGTCGAGGGCGTGATGCTCAATCCGCTGCGCGCAGGCCTTTTCGCGACGCTCGCCGAGATGGGCGCCTCGATCGAACGGATCGAGGCGCGCAACGAGGGCGGCGAGGAGATCGCCGATCTGCGGGTGCGCGCCGGTCCTTTGCGCGGCGTCGAAGTCCCGGCGGCGCGCGCACCGGCCATGATCGATGAATATCCGGTGCTGGCGGTCGCCGCCGCTTTCGCCGAGGGTGTGACGGTGATGCGCGGACTGAAAGAGCTCCGCGTCAAGGAATCCGACCGCCTCGCCGCGACCGCGGAGCTGTTGCGCTTCAATGGCGTCGCCGTCGACGTCGAAGGCGATGATCTCATCGTGCACGGCAAGGGCCGCGCCGCCGGCGGCGGTCTGGTCGCGACCCACATGGATCACCGCATCGCCATGTCGGCGCTGGTCATGGGGCTCGCCAGCGAAAAACCCGTTCAGGCGGACGATACCGCTTTCATCGCCACGAGCTTCCCTGGCTTCGCCGATCTGATGCGCTCGCTCGGCGCGGAACTGATCTGATTGCGAAGCAGGTCACCGTCGTCCTCAGATTTTTTGCGGCTCGATCTCGTGCGCTTCTTCGGGCGCCGGCGCCGCGGCGCCGCGTGCGCGCCCATTCCGGGACGTTACAAAGAAATACAAAACAATCGAACTGATCGCGGCGAAAAAACACCAGACGGAATAGCGCGCCGGATTAAACAGCAGGATCGAAAGGCCGAAGAAAACCAGGATCAAGCAACCAAATAGGCGAAGATAAATATTCCGGTGCAGCAAAAATGGGCCGATCACGCAGGCCGCATAGATGTAATCGAAAATCAGCGGATAACGCGTGGTCGGCAGATACTGAATTTTGTTTGTGGCAAAATCTATCTTGAGCCCGACGAATAGAGCCCAAGCCGCGGCCGCAGCCACCACCCCGCCCGGCAATGCGAAGGAAAGCATGAAGGCGCGCAAGCGGCGGTCGGTCTCCGACCGCCAGCTCGCCACGGGAACGTAAAGCGGCCAAAGGCAAAAGGCAATAATGGCAAAGCCATAACCCGCATCCCGCCCGCAGCCCGCGGCTTGGGTCAGCCATACGAAGCCTTCGAGCGCCTGCTGCAGCGAAAAGATCAATGGAATGAATGCGAGCATGCGATCGGCTTTGCCGGCGCGTCGCACGGTCATGAGGCCTATTGCCGCGCAGACGGCGGCGGCGGAAAAACTTGCAGGTGCGGAAAAGCACATGTCCTGCCGATGGCCCCTTCCGCGTCAGGCGCGGCCGAGAACGAGCACCGCGTTCAGGCCGCCGAACGCGAACGAGCTCGACATCGCGTTCTGGATCGGCGCGTTGCGCGCGGTGTTGGGCACGTAATCGAGATCGCAGTCCGGGTCGCGTTCCTCGAAGTTGGCGGTCGGCGGTATGGTCTGGTGGTGCAAAGCCAGCGCCGTTGCCGCGAACTCCAGCGCCCCCGCGGCGCCGAGGCTGTGACCGAGCACGCCCTTGCTCGACGACACCGCCAGCCGCTCGGCGCTGGCGCCGAAGGCGATGCGCAGCGCCGCGGTCTCGCCCTTGTCGTTGAGCGCCGTGCCGGTGCCGTGCGCGTTCACGTAATCGACGTCCTCCGCATTGATCCTGGCATCGGTCAAGGCGGAGCGCATGGCGCGCGCGGCGCCGTCGGGGTTGATGGCGGTTATGTCGTCGGCGTCGGCGCTCATCCCGAAGCCCAGCAACTCGGCATAGATCGGCGCGCCGCGCGCCATGGCGCGCTCGCGCGTCTCAAGAACGAACATGGCCGCACCTTCGCCGAGCACGAGGCCGCTACGTGTTTTCGAGAACGGCCGGCAGGTATCCGCGCTCAACACCCGCAGCGCCTCCCAACACTTGATCGTGCCGACCGTCAGGCAGGCCTCGGTGCCGCCGGTCAGCGCGACCGGAACCTGTCCGGAGCGCACCATCTGGAACGCTTGGCCGATGGCATGCGTGCCCGAGGAACATGCGGACGCGACCGTGAAGGACGGTCCCTTGATGCCGAGATCCATGGACACCTGGCTGACCGCGGCATTGGACATCAGGCGCGGTATGGTCAGCGGGTGCAGGCGCGGCGATTTTTGTCCGTAGACCTTGTAATAGCCGTCATCGACCGTGGTCTGTCCGCCGGCCGCGTTGCCGACGATGGCGGCGGCCTGCAGCGCCATTTCCTCGCTGAGCTCCAGTTGCGCATCCGCCACCGCCGCGCGTGCCGCCACCATCGCGAATTGCGCGAAGCGATCGAGCAAGGTGAGCCGCTTTGGATCGAAATGCTGTGATGGATCGAAATCGCGAACCTGCGCCGCGATCCGCGTCGTGAAGAGTTCGGTCGGTATGCCTTCAATCGGGCCGATGCCCGAACGCGCCTCGACCAGCGCCGACCAGAATGCGTCGTGGTTGCTGCCGATCGGAGAAACGACGCCGACGCCGGTGACCACGACGCGGTTCATCCGGACGCCTTCGTCTTCGCTGCCACGAGCTTCTGCACGATGTTGGCAACGTCACCGACGGTGGAAAACTCCATCTCATCGCCGCCTATCGTGACCCGCGTTCCTTCGTCCGCCTTGAACGGAATGCTGATGTCGAATTTCTCCTCGAGACCGAACACGATCTCGATCACGTCGAGGGATTCCGCGCCCAATTCGTCGAGGCGCGTATCGGGCGTCAACCGCTCGACCGGAATCTTGAGCGATTGAGCGATGATGGATCTTACGTCGTCGGTGACTTCCAAGTCGCCCTCATATCTGTTGTTTTTGCCCGAACGAGCGTCAATCTTTTAACCGCGGTATTATTCGATACCCGGCGCGCAATCTCAAGCCGCCCGGTTTTTGGCCCGGCCGGGGTCAAAGTCGCCGATCGGCGATCGCATGCGCGCGTTCGGTCGCGGCATTGAGCGCCTTTTCCAGCGCGTGGCGCGCCAATTCGAGCGCCTGCGCGTCGGCATCGGCGGCGACCCGGATCGGCTCGCTGACGACGACGGCGCCTCGGCTGAACGGCAGGTTGATTTCCGAACGGTCCCAGTTGTCGAGCACGACGCGGCGGCTCGTCGCCAGCGCGACCGGAAAAATCGGCCGGCCGGATTCGCTTGCGAGTCTGACGATGCCGAGGCCGGCGACGCGCGAAAGCTTCGGTACGTCGGCGGTCAGCGCCATATTCCAGCCTTGCGCCAGCGCCTCCAGCATGCCCTTGAACGCGGTGACGCCGCCCTTGGCGTGGAAACGCCGGCTGTGATCGCCGGAACCGCGCACGGTGCCGATGCCGAGCCGCCCGGCGGCGATGGCGTTGATTTCGCCGTCGCGGTGGCGGGAAATCAGAACCTTGACGCGGTAGTTCCGGCGCAGGAACGGCAGCATGAAATGTTGACCGTGCCACATGGCGATGATTACCGGCTGTTCGACATCGTAGAGCTGATAAAAGTTCGCAGGTTCGAAGATGAAGCGGCTGGTCGTCCACACCAGACGCAGATATTCGGCGGCCGCGACGCCGATCGTCCTCTGCAGCCAAGGCTTGTTGGTCAGCCGTCTTGCCAATTTCACGGGCGCAATTTCCTTGATTGGCGCAATGTTGACATGAGGCCGGCGGTGGAATCGAGCGCGCGGCGCGGACCTTTGCAAAAGCGGAGAATTATGTCTCGATCGTCGGGACCGATGAAGTCTTGTCCGCAAAGCCACTTTCGTGCTTGCGGAATCGCGCGTCCCGCCGTTTGATCTAGCCGCTTCCCGGCCGAGGTACAACGGCTGCGTTGCGGCCGGCGCGAACGAGCCCAAAAGAAACCCCAATGACGATGATCATCGCCATCGACGGACCGGCAGCCTCGGGCAAGGGAACGATCGCCCGGCAGCTCGCTTCGGTTTATGGGCTGCATCATCTCGATACCGGAATTCTCTATCGGGCCGTCGCCAAAGCGGTGCTCGATGCCGGCCGCTCGCCGGACGACACCGCGCAAGCGATCGCAGCGGCAATTTCGCTCGATCCGGCCACGTTCGATGAAAGCGCGCTCAAGGCGCAGAAAATCACCGAAGCCGCCTCGGTCGTCGCCGCCATCCCGGAAGTGCGGCAGGCGCTGATGAACTATCAGCGGGAATTCGCCACCCGGCCGCCGGGCGCGGTGCTCGACGGCCGCGATATCGGCACGGTCATCGCTCCCGGCGCCGACGTGAAGCTGTTCGTGGTGGCAAGCCCGGAAGTGCGCGCCGCACGCCGTGCCCGCGAGCTTGCCGCGCGCGGCGAGCCGGTGGACGAGAAGGACGTGCTGGCCGACCTCCTGCGCCGCGATGAACGCGATTCCAGGCGTACCGCCGCCCCATTTAAGGCCGCGCCCGATGCGCACTTGCTCGACACCACGCATTTGAGTATAGACGCGGCATTCCGGGCAGCCGTCGATATCATCGAAGCCGTCCGAACGGGCCGGGAGCGCCGCTAACCGCGCTTTCGTCATTGGAGGAACTGCCCGTTCACGCCTCGCATGTAGGCCCCGGTCAAAGCTTTGTCCCGATCGTCTGGCCTTGGCCCCAACCGCCGGCATCCCCGGCGGCTGCCGCGCGTTCGGGATTGATCCATTTGCCTGGGGCTCGGAGTGTTTATGGCTCAAGTATCTACCGCCGCGCCGTCGCGCGAAGACTTCGCCAGCATGATCGAGGAATCGTTCGGCGCTGGCCAGCTGCAGGAAGGGTCAGTCGTCAAAGGTACGGTGGTCGGCATCGAAAAGGATGTCGCCGTCATTGACGTGGGGCTAAAGACCGAAGGCCGCGTGGCGTTGCGCGAGTTCGCCGGTCCCGGCCGCTCCGCCGAGATCAAGATCGGCGATACCGTCGAGGTCTATCTCGAACGGGTCGAAAATGCGCTCGGCGAAGCTGTGCTCTCGCGCGACAAGGCCCGCCGCGAGGAAAGCTGGGGTAAGCTCGAGAAGGCGTTCCAGAACAACGAAAAGGTGCACGGCGTCATCTTCAACCAGGTCAAGGGCGGGTTCACCGTCGATCTCGACGGCGCGGTGGCGTTTCTGCCGCGCTCGCAGGTCGACATCCGGCCGATCCGCGACGTGTCGCCGCTGATGAACAATCAGCAGCCGTTCCAGATCCTCAAGATGGATCGCCGGCGCGGCAACATCGTGGTCTCCCGCCGCACCGTGCTGGAAGAAAGCCGCGCCGAGCAACGCCAGGAGCTGGTGCAGAACCTTGAAGAGGGCCAGGTCATCGACGGCGCGGTCAAGAACATCACCGATTACGGCGCGTTCGTCGACCTCGGCGGCATCGACGGCCTCCTGCACGTGACCGACATCGCCTGGCGGCGCGTCAATCATCCGTCCGAAGTGCTCAACATCGGCCAGCAGGTCAAGGTCAAGATCATCAAGATCAACCACGAGACCCACCGCATCTCGCTCGGCATGAAGCAATTGCTCGAGGATCCGTGGCAGGGCATCGAGGCGAAATATCCGGTCGGCGCCCGCCTCAAGGGCCGCGTCACCAACATCACCGACTACGGCGCCTTCGTCGAGCTCGAACCCGGCATCGAAGGTCTGATCCACGTTTCGGAAATGTCGTGGACCAAGAAGAACGCGCACCCCGGCAAGATCGTTTCCACGTCGCAGGAAGTCGAAGTGCAGGTGCTCGAAGTCGATCCGGTCAAGCGCCGCATCTCGCTTGGATTGAAGCAGACGATGCGCAATCCCTGGGAGGTGTTCCTGGAGAAATATCCGCCCGGCTCGACGGTCGAGGGCGAAGTCAAGAACAAGACCGAATTCGGCCTGTTCCTCGGCCTCGACGGCGAAGTCGACGGCATGGTGCATCTGTCCGACCTGGACTGGAAACGGCCCGGCGAGCAGGTCATCGAGGAGTACAAGAAGGGCGACAAGGTCAAGGCGCAGGTGCTCGACGTCGACGTCGAGAAGGAGCGCATCTCGCTCGGCATCAAGCAGCTTTCCGGCGGCGCGCCTGCCGCGGAACCGGCCGCCGGCGGCGAGCTGAAGAAGGGAGCCGTCGTCACCTGCGAAGTCACGGAGGTGAAGGAAGGTGGCATCGACGTAAAGATCGTCGGCACCGATCAGACCTCCTTCATCAAGCGTTCGGAGCTCGCCCGCGACCGCTCCGAGCAGCGCCCCGACCGCTTCGCCGTCGGCGAGAAGGTCGATGCCCGCGTCATCCAGGTTGACCGGCGGACCCACAAGGTCACCGTGTCGATCAAGGCGCTCGAAGTCGCCGAGGAGAAGGAGGCGATCGCCCAATACGGCTCCTCCGATTCCGGCGCGACTTTGGGCGACATCCTCGGTACCGCGCTCAAGCGCAAGGGTGAGGAAGGCGACAAGGAAGAAGAGAAGGACGAGGCCCAGGAAGACGACAAAGACGAAGCCAAAGAGTGATCGAAGCGAGAGGAGCGCAAGGCCATGTCGCTTGATGCCGACTCGATCGTCGATCGCCGCCGAATGCGGCGCAAGCTCACCTTCTGGCGCGTATTGGCCATTGCGGTGATCGTGCTTGCCATCGCCGCCGCGGCCGCAGCGCTCGGTAATCGCACCGGGTTTGCAGGCGCCGGCGCCTATATCGCGCGCGTCAGCATCAAAGGACTGATCCGCGACGACGAAGAGCGGGTGCAGCAGCTCGACCGGCTGGCCAAGTCATCCACGGCGCGCGCCGTAGTGGTGCACATCGACAGCCCCGGCGGCACAACGGCGGGCTCCGAGCAGCTCTACGATTCGCTCATGCGCCTGAAGGAGAAAAAGCCGCTGGTCATCGTCGTCGACGGGCTTGCCGCCTCCGGCGGCTACATCACGGCGCTCGCCGGCGATCACATCGTGGCCAAGCAGACTTCGCTGGTCGGCTCGATCGGCGTCCTGTTCCAGTATCCCAACGTTGCCGATCTCCTGAGCAAGATCGGCGTCAAGGTCGAGTCGATCAAATCGTCGCCGCTTAAGGCGGCGCCGGACGGCTTCGAGCCGACCTCGCCGGAGGCCCGCGCAGCGATCGAATCGATCATCAAGGATTCCTACGCCTGGTTCCGCGGCCTGGTGCAGGACCGCCGCCATCTGACCGCCGACGAGCTGCAAACCGTGGCCGACGGCCGCGTCTTCACCGGCCATCAGGGCATCGGACTCAAGCTCGTCGACGAACTCGGCGACGAGCAGGCGGCCATCGCCTGGCTCGCCGGCGAGAAGAAAGTCGATACCAAGCTGCCGGTGCGCGACTATCGGCTGCACGATCGCTTCAGCGATCTGCCGTTCCTGCACGCGGCCGCGGCCTTGGTGCTCAATGCCGCCGGCTTGTCCACGCTCGCCCGCGGCCTCGACGATTGGGGAGCCGTGGAGGCAGTCGACCGGCTTAATCTTGACGGGTTGTTGGCCCTTTGGCACCCTGCCGGCGCGAACTGAGCCGCGGCAGGCACCCATGATCAAGTCCGAGCTAGTTCAACGCATTTCCGCTCAAAACCCGCACCTCTATCAGCGCGACGTCGAGAAGATCGTCAACGCCATCCTCGGCGAGATCATCGCGGCGATGGCGCGCGGCGACCGCGTCGAGCTTCGCGGCTTCGGCGCCTTCTCCGTCAAGCAGCGCCCGGCGCGCACCGGACGCAATCCGCGCACCGGCGCCCATGTCGCCGTCGACCAAAAGTGCGTGCCGTTCTTCAAGACCGGCAAGGAAATGCGTGAGCGGCTCAATCAGACCGGCGCGGCCTGATCCGTTCGTCTCGTTCTCGATCGGCCGGAGGTTTGCATCTTGCTGCGCAAGATCGTCGCGGCGATCGTTTTGGGGCCGCTGGCCATCGTGTTGATTGCCTTTGCGGTGGCGAACCGCCACGCGGTCACGGTCTCGTTCGATCCGTTCAGCGCCTATGACCCGGCGGCGTCGGTTACGTT
>Ga0116224_10000487_pt1 | contig 31406 bp, 27 predicted proteins | sample Sb_taG_9_FD_89699 | JGI IMG/M metagenome (GOLD analysis project Ga0116224, IMG submission 89699) | Peat soil microbial communities from Weissenstadt, Germany - Sb_50d_b_LC metaG | ecosystem: Environmental > Terrestrial > Soil > Wetlands > Peat | place: Germany: Weissenstadt | collected 2010-09-21 | reverse complement strand
TTCCAGGAGACGGGACATGGATGGTCCTCCCGCGTTACCCCTTCCGTCAACCTATCCCAAGGCCAGCTGCAAGACCAGGAAAAAGGGTTACAGTAGAACTAGTACCTCGGCCGGGTCCAGCTCGCGCAGGCAGGTCAGTATGGCGCGCTCGAATGTTGGATAGGGGAAGCTGCGTCCACGACCGGCCCCACCATGCCCGGAACCGTCCGGCAGGCCACTGCTCATGAGGATGCGCGACATCCGGCCACGGTCCACCCGTTGACCTATCGAGTAGGTGCCGCCGACGATCCGGGCGTCGTGAATTAGGCCGGTGAAGAGGTTGGCAACCCCTGTGCCGAACCGTCCGGGCACTTGCTTGTGGGCGGCGATGGCGGCGCGCGCTGCGTAGAGCTCCTCTTCGCTGACCACCGGCGGGTAGTAGTTGGGGATGGGCGGACCGTCCGGCCTCCGGCCCTTGCCCTTCGGCTGGAACTCGCCGAGAGCCCGCCGGTCACGGAGGATCATTGAAACGTAGATGCGTCGCCAGGCGCCGCAGCCGAGGGGTTTCCCCTCCTTGGCCTTGCGGCGGCCGTTTCCATCGAGAACGTAGTCCCCGAAGGGCGGCACCTTCTCCTCTTCCAGCATCCTCGCAACGGCGGCGGCACCGTGGCCTTGGGCTGTCAGCTCGAACATGCGCTTGACGACGGCGGCGCGCTCGGGTATGACCCGCGGCCGTCCGTCCCGCTCCTCGATCCAGGCCGGCAAGCGATGCGTGAGCGGTTCGCCCTTCGCACGGGCTTGCGCCACCTTCTCCGCCCAGGCGGCGGCGACGCGCACGGACTTCATGCGGCTCTCGGAGTGGCCGCGGGACAGCTCCATCACGGCCCGCATGATGGTCCAGCCGTCCGACTTGTCGGTCAGCTCCATCTCGTAGGGCGAGAGCTGCACGACCTTGATGCCGGCCATAAGGATCGAAGTGAGCAGGTGCGTGGCGGGGACTTCCTCCTCGCGGCTGAGGCGGTCCAGGTTTTCGATGACAAGGTAGTCGCCGCGCCGCACTCGACCGTTGCCCTGTTTGGCCAGTTCCAGGAACCATCCGAGGGCCTGCTTCTCGGAGCGGTGCTTGCCGTCGTAGGCCGACACCCCCAGGCTGGCGAGGGACAGGTCGGAAAGGGGAACGCCTGTCCGAGCGCTCCAGGCTTGGGTGCCTTCGACCTGGCGGCGGGTCGAGTCGCCCCACTGCTGACGGGGGGTCGAGAAGCGCAGGTAGCTGTGGGCAACGGGCAGTCGGCCGGCGACGGGGGTCGGGGACTTGCGCATCGGGTAGCTCCTTGTGAGATCGGGCGATATCCCTCTTCTAGTTACTACCGAGTAGAAAGTAAACGTCGGGAGGACGTGCCATGCACGCGGTCCAGGAAGTTTTTCGCAGGCAGGACAAGGGGGCGGACCTGAGGATCTGGGGCGGGGGGCCAGCGCCGCGCCGTGCTCTGATCGTGCCGTCGCGGCCGGAAGACCTGCAGCCGCATTACGACGTGACGATCAGCCAACCGACGCCGAACCAGGTTCAGTTCCAGGCGTTCATCCGCTGGCTGGCCGAGGAGGCCGGGCGGCGCGGGTTGTCGTGCGCCCTCATCCACGACGCCGTCGCGCAGGAAGCGGTCCGCCGGTTGACGGCGGGCGCGCTGACGGTCGGCTATCACCTCGACTATTTCGCGCTGTGGCACGTCGCCGACGACCGCTTCGCCCGGCTGTCGCAGGCGGTACAGGACGCGGGCGGCCGGCCGGTCAACCCGCCGGCGCGGGCGCGCTTCTTCACGGACAAGGCGGCGGCCCATGCGGAGCTGCTGCGGCACGGCTTCGGGGTGCCGGAGACGGTGGTGCTGCGGCCGTGGGCGGCCGATCGGCCGCTGACCGCCGCCGAGCGCGCCCGCCTGGGCCTCGACGAGCCGGGCGCCCGCGCCTACGTCAAGTTGGCCAACGGCTTCTCCGGCCGCGGCGTGGTCCGCGCCGACCGCACCGACTCCGAGGGGATCGCCGCCGCCGTCCGCGCCGCGCGCGACGGCGACCGCAACGACACCTGCCTGGTGCAGCGGGCCGTGCGGCCGCCGCGCCTGGCGTGCGAGGACGGCGTGGAGCGGCCGGCCTACTGGCGCCTGCTGTACTGCCTGGGCGAATTGATCCCCTTCTGGTGGGGGCCGGCCGACACCATGCCCGGCGGCCTCAGCTACCGCCGGGTGACGACCGCGGAGGTGCGCCGCCTGGGGCTGGACCCGGTGCTGGACTACGCCTCCGGGCTGGCCGAACTGTGCGGCCTCGACTGGTTCTCGACGGAGCTGTGCCTCGGCGACGGCCGCGAGGCGAGCCAGTACGTCGTCCGCAAGGCCGTGCCGGGACGGGCGCTCCCCGTGCTGGCGATCGATTACGTCAACGACCAGTGCGACGTCGATGTGCAGAGCCGCTGGGCGGGGGCGCCGCCGGACGACCTGGTGCGGCACGTCGCGGGGCGCTTCGCCGAAGAGGCGTGGCGGCTGCGGCAGCGAGCGGCGGGTGAGGTGATCGCCCTGCGCGTGGCGGCGTGAGCGATGTCACGGAGTGCGACTGGGCATGAACTCGCCGTCCCACGAGGCTCGGCATGGCCCGCGCTCGCGTCGAGGAAATCGTACGCCACTTCGACACTGTAGCATCAGCAGTGAGGGAATCGGACCCCTGCCGGCTTGCCCGGCAGGGGTCTCACCGCCTCACCTCGGATGCTACAGTCTTGAGAAAATGGGGGACATGCACAAGCCCGTGTGAGGTCATTTGGCTCCGCGGCTTGCCGCGCTAAACGGACCGGATCGCCTCACCGTCCCAGCCGGTCGAGCGTGGCCCGAGCTTCGCGCGTCAGCCGGGCGCCGGCCGCGCCACGCGACAGCGCCTCCAGCACCTGTCGCGCCTCTGAGGTTTTGAGCATCTCCAGCACCTCCACGGCCCGCAGTTGACGCAGGAGCTCCGGCGCCGGTCGCCCGGAGGGCCCTTGCCGCTCCAGCAGCGCCTCGACGCTCCGGCGCACCTCGGGCGAGGGGGAGCCTTTCAGGGCCTTGCGCAGGGCGTCCGCCGCCTGGTCCGCGAGCGACTCCAATTCTGCCGCCGCTTTCTCCCGCACGTCGTACGCGTCGCTGTCCAGGTCGGCGATCAGCTTCGCCACACGCCGGGGGTCCGCCGCGGCGACCGGCTTAAGGCGCTCCTTGAGGAGCGCCACCGCCCCCTTCGGCGCCGCGGCGAGCGCGACGACGGCCCGGAACGCCTTGCCCGCGTCGTCGGAGGCGAGGTCGCCCCAGAGCGCCTCGGCCTGGCCGGGGCCTAACTCCGCCAGGCGCGGTTGCGGCACCAGGCGGGTCATGTCCCAGACGAGCGCCGTGCTGTCGGCACTGCCTGTTATCAGGACCTTGCCGTCCGGCGCGAACGCCAGGGCCTCGACGCGCGCCTGGTGGCCGCTGAGCAAGCCGAGGGCCTCGCCACGGCCCACGTCCCACAGCCGCACGGCGCTGCCCTCCACGGCGGCCAGCGTCCGGCTGTCCGGGGCGAACGCCAGCGCCTGCGCCGGCGCCTTGAGGCGCGCCCGCTCCTTGCCGCTGGCCGCCTCCACCAGGACGATGCGGTCGGCCATGGCCACCCCCAGCAACCGGCCGTCCGGCGCGAAGGCCGCGGCACGGAACGCCGCCTCCGCCTCCGCCCGCCACAGGGGACGGCCAGTTGCCACGTCCCAGAGCGAAATGAGTTGCACCGTGGTCGGCACGCCCCCCTTGGCCTCCCCCGGCTCGTTGGCCAGCGTGAGGAGCGAGGCACCGTCGGGCGAAAGGGCGTAGTCGGCGAGGAAGCGGTCGAACTCGGGAGGGGCGTTGCCGAGGCAGACCTCGCCCGTGGCCCGTTGGAGTTCCTTGCCCGTACCCACGTCCCAGACGTGGATCGCCCAGCGGTCGCGCGGCGTCTGGAAGCCGAAGGTCCCTATCGCCACGCGACGGCCGTCAGCCGAGAATCGCCCCGACACCACACTGCCGTTGGCCGGGTCGTCGGCCACGGACTTGCCGGGGCGTAACCGGCGCGGCTCCTTGGCGGCCACCTCCCACAGGCCCGCGTCGCCGCCCTGGGACGTGAGCAGCGTCCGGCCGTCCGGCGACAGGGCGAGGCAGTACACTTCGGGGTTAGCGACGCGCTTCAGCTCCTTGCCCGTAGACGCGTCCCACAGGCGGACCGTGCCGTCCTCCCCATTGGTCGTCAGTTCCTTGCCGTCCCGGGACACGGCGACGGCCGCCACACGGCCCGCGTGGCCGGCGCCGGGGAGCTCGCGAGCTTTGCCGCTGGCCACGTCCCACAGGCGGACGCTGTTGATGCCCGTTCCCTGGGCCAGGGTCTTGCCGTCGGGCGAAAAGGCCAGCGCCGTACAGGAGGCGCCGCCCGACAGGAACTGGCCTTGCTCACCGAGTTGCCGGTTGGCCTGGCCTTCCTTCAGGTCGTAAAGGACGACGACCCCTTCGCCCGTTAGCACGGCCAGGAGTTGGCCGTCCGGGGAAAGCACCGTCCGCGTCGGGAAGAACTCCTTGCCTTTCCACTCCACCCGGCGCAGCTCCTTGCCGTCGGCCGCGTCGTGGACCCGCACCGAGAGGTCCCCGGCAAGTCGCACCAGCTGCTTGCCGTTGGCCGAGAACGCGGGAGGGGTTGGGACGAGGCTGGTGTCCAGGGGCACGTGCCACAACTCCTTCGCCGCGGCGGGGTCCCACACCTGCACGGCGACTGGATTGGATTGCCTGTCGAGGACGGCCAACCGCCGGCCGTCCGCGGAGAAGGCGCAGGGCGTGACCGCCGCCACGTCGCCGACGGCCGAGATGACCTGCCTGTCCGGCGGCGGCTTGGGGGCGCCGGTCAGGCGCCGGAGGTCCTTGCCGCTGACCGCGTCCCAGAGGACCAACGAATGATCGCGCCCGTGGCTGACGAGTTGCTTGCCGTCGGCGCTCAGGCCTAGGGCGACGAGGCCCCCCTGGTCCCGGGTTCCCGTGACGCAGCAGCGCTGTCGGCCCGTTGCCACGTCCCAGATGCTGACGGAACGATCAATTTCCGCCAGCGCTGCCGCCCCGCCATCCAGGGCCAGGACGGCCCCCGTCCTGGCTTCGCCGGACGTCACGTTCTGGCTGCGCTGTCCGGCGTAAAAGGTCTCGCGACAGCCAGGGCGGTCGCCGAAGGCCATCGCGCGGCCGAAGCAGCGCAACTCCTTGCCCGTCGCCACGTCCCACACGCGGATCAGGCCGTCACCGCCCGCCGTCACCAGCTGCTTGCCGCCCGCGGCGAAGCCGAGTTGCGACAGCGCCTCGCCGTGCCGCCAGCGCACGGTCCCCAGGCGGGCCAGGGCCCCCGCCGGCAGCGCGTCGCCCAGGACGTCCGACTTCGCCGACTTCTCATTCCCGGAAGGCTCGCGCTCGCCGTCACCCGTTCGGGCCGGCTCGGGAGGCGCCGCGGGGAGCGCCGCCGTCCCGGCCACGCCGGCCATGACCACGGCCGCCAGCACGGCGGCCGTCGCCAGCGCTTGCAGCTTCCTCAACAGCATCCCCTTGACCACGCCGTCGGCCAGCGCCGCGACGGCGCCGGGAAGCGAAGCCCCGCCGACCGCCTTCACTGTCATGGCCACCAGTGACCGCGACAAGCCGGCCGCCGCCGCGTGCCGCGTCACCAGTGCCGCCAGGGCCCCGCCCGACAGGACGATGCCGCGACGGACCAGGCGCTCGGCCAGCTGCGCGCGGCCGCGTGCGAGCCGGCTGGCCGCCGTCCCCTGTGGCACGCCGAGGAGCCGGGCCGCCTCCTTGATGGCCTTGCCTTCCAGGTCGCACAGGACGATCGGCACGCGGTACTTCTCCGGCAGCCGGCTCAATTCGTCATCGAGCACGCCTTGCAGTTCCTGCCAGGCGCCGTCCGGCGCCGCCGCCCGCGCCGCCGCCCCTTGCCTCTCCTTCGCGCGTCGCTTCTGATTCATGGCCCGTGCCTTCAGCGCCGTGTTGTGGGCGACCCCGTAGAGCCAGTTGCCGACCAGCCCGCGCTGGCGCAGCGACGCTGCCTTGCGGGCGAGGACGACGAAGGTGGCCTGGAAAGCGTCTTCGGCGTCGGCCTCGTTGCGGAGCACGCGCCGGCAGACGCCGAGCACCAGCGGCCCGTGTCGGCGCACCAGGGCCTCGAAGGCGACCTCGTCGCGCCGATGGACGAACCGCTCCAGCAAATCGGCATCCGTCGCGCTGTCGTCCGGACGTGCCGCCGCCCGGCGCAGCTGTCGGAGGACCGGGCTGAGTTGACCTGCATGCATGATTGTCCCTCCCCACTGGGCTGTCTCTGCTGGATTACTTCCCCGTGGGCGGCCCGATTATCCCAAGAAAAGCGAGACTGTAGCAACATCGGTGAGGGAACCCAACCCCTGCCGGCTTGCCCGGCAGGTGAAGCAGGTCGCAGGCTACAGGTCGTGGCGCAGCGCTCCTGCCTTCGACCCCTGCCGGCTTGCCCGGCCGGTGAAGCAGGTCGCAGGCTAGACCAGGTGAAGAGAACAGGCTTTTCCGCGCCGCTCTTCTAGCCCTCGACCTGCTTCACCGGCCGGGCAAGCCGGCAGGGGTCGAGGACCGAATGGTAATGTGTTGCGCCGCGTCACCAGCTGGCCACGGGGGTGGCCACCTGGCCAGGCACGCTCCCCGATCCCCTCGGGCGCGGCCAGCACACACGGCGGCTGCGCCAGCCCTGCGCTCTGTTACCCCAATACCCACCCGCTTGAACCAGGCCGGCTCAGGCCGTGAAACGAATCGGCCCTTGGCACACGAGTTGAGGGAAGAGGGGCGCTGAGAGGGCAAGTTGCGCTCGCGGCGACAAGAGAAGCCCAGCTGGCGCTCGTCCCGGCCGGCAGCTGATCTGTCGCATTCCCGCGTAGGGCCGCGGGCGCGGCAAGAAAGCCTGGCCGTCGGGATCAGCGGCTTGCGGAATCGTGGCCCATCCTGGTAGAGTTTCGCCATGTCCAACAAGCGCAAGCCCCCCGCCGAACCGACGGTCACCTTCTGGGGAGCCGCCCGCACCGTTACCGGCTCGATGCACCGGCTGGACGCTTGCGGCCGATCCCTCCTCCTCGATTGCGGCCTGTTCCAGGGTCGCCGGGACGAGAGCCGCCGTCGCAACCAGGCATTCCCCTTCCGGCCGAAGGGCATCGACGCGGTGCTGCTCAGTCATGCCCACATCGACCACTGCGGCAACCTGCCCAACCTCGTTCGCCAGGGGTTCGCCGGGCCGATCTACTGCACCCCTGCCACCCGGGCCCTCGCCGGTGTCATGCTGGGCGACGCCGCCAAAATCCACGAGGAAGACGCGGCCTACCTCAACCGGCACCGCGAGAAGGGCGCGCCGGCGGTCGAGCCCATCTACGACGGCCGCGACGTGTACCGCACCCTGCTGCGCTTGCAAGCGGTGCCGTACGACACGCCGTTCGCCGTCGGGCCGGGGCTGGAGGCCAGGTTCGCGGATGCGGGGCACCTGCTCGGGTCGGCGATGATCGGCCTGCGGATGGAGGCGCCGGGCGGCGAAAGGCGCCTGACGTTCACCGGCGACCTTGGCCGGCCGGGGCTGCCGATCCTGCGCGACCCGGAGCCGGTTCCCGCGGGTGACTTGCTCATCAGCGAGTCCACTTACGGCGGCCACACTCACGAGCCGGTCGAGGAGACGGCGGAGCGACTGGGCCAGGTGGTGCGGCAGACGGCCGACCGCGGCGGCCAACTCATCATCCCGGCGTTCAGCGTCGGCCGCACGCAGACGATCGTGTATTTCCTGCACCAACTCATGAACGCCGGCCGGCTGCGCGACCTCCCCGTCTTCGTGGATAGTCCGATGGCGGTGCGGGCAACCGAGGTGTTCCGCGCCCACCCGGAGTGCTTCAACGACGAGACGCTGCGATTGCTGCGCGAGTCCCCCGACCTCTTCGGCGAGCGGCACGTCCGCTACGTCGAGAAGGTCCACGACAGCATCGCCCTGAACGACCGGCAGGAGCCGTGTGTGATCATCTCGGCCAGCGGCATGTGCGAGGCCGGCCGGATCCTGCACCACCTGAAGCATCACGTCGAGGATCCGCGCAGCACGATCTTGATTGTCGGCTTCCAGGCGCCGGACACGCTCGGGCGGCGGTTGGTGGAGCGCCGGCCCGAGGTGCGCATCCTGGGGCGGACGTTCGCGCTGAAGGCCGAGGTGGTGGTCCTCAACGGGCTGTCCAGCCACGCCGACCACGGCGACCTGCTGCGCAGCCTGGGGCCGCTGGCCGGGACGGCCCGACGGGTGCGGCTGGTGCATGGGGAGCCGGAGCGGGCGGCGGCGCTGGCGGAGGGACTGCGGGCGGCGGGGTTCGAGGACGTGGCGATCCCGGATCGAGGCGAGAGCGCGGTGGTGTAGTGGTCCGGCCGTTACTTCCCCTCCATCATGGCCGCGAGTCGTTTCGCACTGAGGAACAATCGGTACGGATGCCCGGGGAGTTCCTCGAAATCCCAGCGCCGGTAGAACGTCTTCGCCGCGTCGTTGAGGCAGTCGAGGATCACCGCCAGGAACGCAAACGTCTGGCCGGCTTCGTAACAGTCGCGCAGGGCCTGCGCCAGAAGAAGGCGACCGAGGCCCTGGCCCTGGTGTTCCGTGGCGACCCCCAGCCAGGCGAGCACCGCCACCGGGAGCACGCGGTGCGGCAAGCGCTTCGTGACCTCGGCGGGTAGGTCGTCAAACTCGACCTGTCCTATCGCAAGGGTGTAGTAACCTGCGATCACCCCGCCAGGGTCGAGCAACACCTTCGTGGCCGAAAGGCGCTTCTCCTGGTCCTGGAGTGCCTTGGTGGACAGCCAGTCGTCCACCGGCCCTTCCCCACACCGGAACCGGTTGCGCGGGTGTTCTCGCCTGAGGGGCTCGAGCCGGAAGTTGTCGGGGAACCGCACCCCGCTCACGACTCACCTCGCATCGCCGCGCCGAGCTGCCGCTGGGCCTTGGTCAGCCGCGGCGGGTCGTTCAGGGCGTTCCAGAACGCCAACTGTTCCTCGGAGGTCAAGGAGATGGTTTGCTCGCGCGCGGCGAGCACTTCTTTCTGGGCCTGGGGAACCGTGACGGTGCGCACGTAGTCGCTCACACTGATGCGGCGCAGCTTCGCGGCTTTTCCCAGGTAAGCCTTGCTCTCGGCGTCCAGGCGAACCATGAGGGGACTGCACGCCCCCCCTTTCTTCGGCTGAGCGGATGAACGTGTCTTGGCCATTGCCCGGTCCTCCCTGACAATCATCGTATAGCGTTTCGCTATACAGTCAAGACGGACTGGCCGCGTTTCTCCTCGGGGGTCAAGAAGCCGATCACTCTTTGCGAACGAACTGCCACAGCCGGCGGCAGAAGACGGCATTGACTTCCATCTCCCCGCCGAGCAGCTGCGGCAGCCGTTCGGCGGCGAGCCGCATTCCCATGACTTCGGTGATTTGCAATGTGTACTGGCCGAATTCGCGGTGCCGCAGCCGCAGTAGCCCGGCGTACTGGAAGCATCCCCACCAGAGCGAATGCCAGAACGACGGCGCCTCGAGCCGCACCTCCGACAGGTCGTCGGGCGCCGCGGCGAAGCAGCCATTGGCGTAGGTCGCCCGGGCGATCAGCTCCTCGGTGTCGAGGTCGTCCAGGTCGCAACGGTGCGCCGCCGGTCGCTGGTTCAGACTCTTGAGGAGATACCAGGCGATCAGGCCGCCCACCAACCCGAAGAGCGCGCCGCCGGCGACGAGGGGAATCGTCCGGGCGATGCGAGCCACGTCGGCCTCCGGCTCGGCGTCAAGGAACAGCAGCCGATCCCGCAGGACGTAAACCCGGAGCAGGCGATTGGGCCGGAAGTTGAAGACGGCCCGCGCCTCGAAGTAGCGAGGGGGACCGTCCGACATCGCCTCCGCGGCCCTGTCCGCCTCCCGGCGCTCGGCGTCCCGCCCGTGTTCGCTGCCGGGCGACTCACAGATGCCGGTGGCGTCGCGCGTCCGGGGCCGACCCAGGCCCTGCGGCGACTCGCACAGGTCGGTGGAGCTGGCTGCGGCACGGGTCGGCGCTTCATCGGTCGCCTCAACATCCTCGTCGTCCCTCGGGGGCGGCGGCTCCCGGCGGCGGAGAACGAGCGTCAGTCCCAGGAATAGCGGCACGGTGACCGCCGCGAAGACGGCAACCGTCAGCCACGGGAACCCGCCGTCCTCCTCGTCCGGCAGCGCCGGCGGGCGGGCGGCCGCCTTTTCGGGGACCGGAGCCGGCGGTTCCTCCTCGACGGGAGGTTTCGGGAGAGGCTGGGCCTTTTCGACCGGCGGGGCAGCCGGTCTGGGGCTCGGCGGCGGCGCGGGGGCTGGGGCCATCGGCTCCGTGGGCCGAATCCTCACCAGCCCCACGGCCATGACGCGGACTTCGTCCTGGCGGGCGAACACCCCCACGATGGGCTCGCCGCCACCGCTCAGCACCTTCGGCTTCCTGTCGTGGTGGCTGCCGACCCAGTCCTCGCTGTAAGACTGCTTCGGGTCCAGGGTCGTCCCCTGAATGCGCAGGAACGTAACGGCGATCCCGTCGATGTTCAGGCCGGTGTCGAGGGCGATTTCGCCGACGGCGTAGCCGGCCCGGGCCTGCACCGTGACGGTGCGCGTCACCCGGCTTTTCACGCCCTTTTTGCCCGTGACTTGCCGGCCCTGGGGAAGGCCGAACGTCCGCGAGGGGAAGACTCCCGTCGAGGTCAGGTAGAGCGGCCGCAGGGCGTAAATGGCCGGCTTGTTGAACGATTCGCCCACGCCGACCTCGAAGCCGACGAGGATGCCGCCTTCGGGAGGGTCGTCCGCGAGAGACGCCGACCCGAGGTCGAACCCCGCCAGCGCCGTCTTTTCGGTGCGGCCGCGAGCCGCGGCTTCGCGGGCAGCGACGAAGATCGAGCCGGCCGCGTCCGGCCCGGCGCGGACTTCCGCCCCTACGACCACCACCGCCCCAAGGGCGATCAGGACGCACCACCCGGGCCTGCGCCAAGCGAATTTGTGCCGCACGCGAACCTCCGCGCCGGGCGAGCCGCCCGGCAATGAAATGCGCGGGGAACGGAACCGTTACAGGAAAGGTAGCACGCGGATAGGAGGGAGTAGGGGCACGGGTCACGGCGTCCGCAGCGCCAGCCGCACGCGCCGCGCCACCTCGGAGAATACGAGCACCGACGCCGTCCCGACCACGACCCACAGCCAGTCCACCACGCCGAGCGGCTCCACTTTGAAGACGTCCGCCAGGAACGGCACACTCACGATCAGCACCTGCACCAGCGCCACCGTCCCCGCGATGACCAAGAACGTCGGGTTCCGCCCCAGCCCGCTCAGCCCGCTCTCCTCGGGGGTGAGTGAGCGGCAATTGACCTGGTTCCACACCTGGAAGAACACGTAGACCGTGAAGAAAATGCTCACCTGACGCACGGTCAGTTCGGGGAAGTCCACCGACCGCGCGCTCTCGCCGCGGAACCAGTCGGACCACTCCATCCCGGCCAGCAGCGTCATCATCGCCACGACGAAGAACGCCGCCGTCGTGAAAATGGTCCAGAGCATCGGCCGCGTCAGGATGTTCTCGTCGCGCCGCTTGGGCGGGTGCAGCATCACCCCGGGCCGCGGTGGCTCCGAGCACAGGGCGATTGACGCGAACGTATCCATGATGACGTTGATCCACAAGAGTTGCAGCACCGTGAACGGCGGCTTGACGCCGAAGAACGGACCCAGGAAGGCGATCGTCAGGGCGCTGACATTGATCGTCAGCTGGAACTGCAGGAAGCGCTGGATGTTCTCGTAGAGCGACCGCCCCCACTGGACCGCCTTGACGATGGTCGAGAAGGAGTCGTCCAGCAGCACAATCTTGCTCGCCTCCTTGGCCACCTCGGTGCCGGCGATGCCCATCGCCAGGCCGACGTCGGCCTTTTTCAGCGCCGGCGCGTCGTTGGTGCCGTCGCCGGTCACCGCCACCACCTGTCCCAGCTCCTGCAGGGCCTTCACCAGCCGGTACTTGTCGAGGGGGCGGGCGCGGGCGACGACGCGCAGCTTCGGGAGGCGCGACTTCAGCTCGTCGTCGCTGAGCGCCTCCAGGGCGGCGCTGGTGATCACGCGCGCCTCGGGGGCGTCAATGGCGGTGTCGGCGGCGATCAGCCCGACTTCCCAGGCGATGGCCCGGGCTGTCTCGACGTTGTCGCCGGTGATCATCTTGACCTCGATGCCCGCCCGCCGGCACTCCTCGACGGCGGCCTTCACGTCCTCGCGCAGCGGGTCGCGGATCGCTGCCACGCCGACGAAGACCAACCCGCTCTCCAGAATCTCTTGCCGCGCGTGCAGGGCGTCTTCGTCGGCCGGCGTGTCGGGAGGCAATTCGGCGTAGGCGAAGGCCAGGGTGCGCATCGCCTGCGCCGACGAGCCGCGCACAACGGCCTGGGTTGCCTCGCGCGCCTCCGGCGTCCACGGCAGGACGGTGCCGTCTGCGGTCAGGTAGTGCGTACTGTGCTCCAGCACCCACTCCGGCGCCCCCTTCACCAGCGACACCAGCCGTCCGCCTTGCCGCACCACCGAGGTCATGCGCTTGCGGTCGGAGGAGAAGTGGATCGTGAACAGCAGCGGGTACTGTCGCCGGAGTGGGGCGTATTCGATCCCCCCCTCGCGCAGCCAGAGGAGCAAGGCGCCCTCGGTCGAGTTGCCGACGACGACGAGCTTGCCCTCCTTCTCCTCCAGGTTCGCGGTGGAGTTGACGGCGGCGTTGAGGGCAATCCAGTCCAGCGGCGTCAAGCCCACGGGTTGCAACCCGTGGGCTTGCGGCACAACCCATTCCGCGCTGCCCCGGTCCAACGTCTTGCCGTCCCAGCTCAGGCGCACCACCTGCATCCGATTCTGGGTCAACGTACCGGTCTTGTCGGAGCAGATGACCGTCGCCGAGCCGATCGTCTCGCAGGCCACCAGCTGCCGCACCAGAGCGTTCTCTCGCGTCATCCGACGCATGGCGAGGGCGAGCGACACGGTAACACTCATCGGCAGCCCTTCGGGCACGGCCACCACGATGATGATCACCATGTAGACGAAGTAGCTCAGTAGGGCGCCCGCCACCCGGAGGAAGTCGTCGCCGTCGTGCGGCCAGAAGACCTCGCCTTTCCACAGGCCGCGCGCCAGCAGCGCCAGGAAGATCAGGGCTGCCGCGACGTAGCCGACGTTGCTGATGAGATCGGCGAGTTTTTTCAGCTTCTCCTGGAGCGGCGTCAGCTCTTTCGAGATCGTCAGTTTGCGCTTGACGCGCGTTTCCTCGCCCTCGGCCGGCTCCTCGCCTTCTTCCTCTTCCGCCGACAGCCGCCGGGCGATCAGCCCCAGCTGCGTCGCGTCGCCGACCTCGGTGACGATCATCTGCCCGACGCCGTCCACCACCTGCGTCCCGCGGTACAGACAGCCGGGCCGGTCGAACCCTTCTGCCGCGTCGTCAGGGACGGGCTTCTTGTGGGCCGGTTCAGATTCGCCGGTCATCAGCGACTGATCGACGTACAGGTCGGCCCCCTTGAGGAGCCGGCCGTCGGCGGGGACCTCGTCGCCCATCTCCAGGGACACGATGTCGCCGACGACGACTTCTTCGAGCGGAACTGTATGGAACTGGCCGCCGCGGATCACCTTGGCGCGCAGCGACTCCTTGTGGGCATTGAGCACCTCGAATTCGCGGTCGCTACGGTACTCGCTGAGGAAGGCGACGCCGGTGGCCAGGATGACGGCGACCATCACCGCCAACCCTTCCACCGAGGGATGGTGCGGCGGGACGATCAGGCCGAGGAAGAACAGGACGAGCGCGGACACGAACATCAGGCTCGGCAGCCATTCCGACCGGCGCAGGACCAGCAACCCGCCGGCCGCGACGGCCACGACGCCCAGGGCGACCCCGGCCGTGACGGGGCTGCCGCGGAACAGGTCCACGAACATCGACAGCAGCGCCGCAGCGAGAAGGACCTTGATGATCGGCTCGTCGAACTTGTCGAGGAACTTCTTCCAGAGCGGCTCGCGCGGCAGCGGCGTCAGGCGGTTGGCGCCAAAGCGCCGCAGGCTCTCCGGCACGGCGGCGGGGTCGAGGCCGGCTTCGGCGTTGGTCGGCAGCGCGTCGAAAACCTCGCGGGTGGTGCGCATGGCGTGTCCCGGAAACAAGTTTAGCCGCCGCGCTCGTAGTGACCCGATTTATCGGGTCATCGCCTGGACCCGATAAATCGGGTCACTACGAGCGCGGCGGCTAAACGCGAATGGCGGTTGCCATCACTGCTCCATGATTTCCTTCGACTTCTTCTCGGCCAGCTCGCCGATCTTGTCCTCGTGCCGCTTGAGCAGCGCTTGCACTTCCTCCTTGCCCTTGTCGCGGTCGTCCTCGGTCATCTCCTTGTTCTTCTCGGCGGTGTCGAAGGCCTTGTTGGCGTCGCGGCGGACGTTGCGGCAGGCGACCTTGGCCTCCTCCGCCGACTTCTTGATGCGCGTGACCATCTTCTGCCGCTGCTCGCCGGACATCGGCGGCACCTGCAGGCGGATCATCTTGCCGTCGTTGTTCGGCGACATGCCGAGGTCGCTGGAGCGGATGGCCTTTTCGATGTCCTTGAGTACCGAGGGGTCGAATGGCCGAATGACGATCGAGGTCGGGTCGGGGGTGCTGATCTGCGCCATCTGCTTCAGCGGCGTCGGCGAGCCATAGTACTCGACGCGCAGGCTGTCCACCAGCGCCGGCGTCGCCCGCCCGGTGCGCAACCCGCGCAGCTCGTCGGCGAACACCTTCACCGCCTTCTCCATGCGCTCTTCGCAGTCGAACAGGATTTCATCGGTGGTCATGTGCTTCTCCTCGTTCCCACGCTCTGCGTGGGAACGCACGGCTGGGACGCTCTGCGTCCCATCTGGTATCGGCCGCGACGCAGAGCGTCGTCCCCGGCGTTCCCACGCAGAGCGTGGGAACGAGGGTTCGTCTATTCACTCACCAACGTGCCGATCGAATGGCCGGCGATGGCCCGCTCGATGTTGCCGTCGCGCTTGAAGTTGAACACGAGGATTGGCAGCCGCGCCTCGCGGCACAGGCTGATCGCGGCCATGTCCATCACCCGCAAATTATCGCGCAGTACCTGGCCGTAAGTCAACTTCTCGTAGCGCACGGCGTGCGGGTTCTTTTCCGGGTCGTCGCTGTAGACGCCGTCCACGCGCGTCGCCTTGAGCAAGATGCTCGCCTCTAGCTCGCGGGCGCGGAGGGCGGCGGCCGTGTCCGTCGTCACGAACGGGTTGCCGGTGCCGCCCGCGAGGATGACGACGCGCCCCTTCTCCAGGTGGCGGATGGCCCGGCGGCGGATATACGGCTCGGCCACCGTCTCCATGCGGATGGCCGTCTGCAGGCGGGTCTCGCACTGGAGGCTCTCCAGGGCGTCCTGCAGCGCCAGGCCGTTGAGGACGGTGGCCAGCATGCCCATGTAGTGGGCCGTGGCCTCGCGGATGACCTCTCCCCCCGCGCTGAACTGCGCCCCGCGCAGGATGTTGCCGCCGCCGACGACGATGGCCAGCTGCACCCCGCGCTGGATGATGCGCTTGGCCTGCCGGGCGATGCTCAACGTCTCGTCGATGCTGATGCCGCTCTTGCCGCTGGGGCCGAAGCCCTCGCCGGAGAGTTTCAGGATGACCCGCTTGTACTTCGGCTTGAGGGCGTCGAGCGTCAGGTGATCATCCATCATCGCCGTCCGTCATCAGAGTGGGGGGCGCACGGGAGGCATTATAGGAACGCGGCGCCGGCGGCGGAAGAGGGGAGACTTGTTGCGAACGACCGCGCGGCGTGCAACAATCCACTCTCCCCGGCGCTGTCGCCGGGCGCGTGATTCCCTGAGACCGAAAGGGTTTTGCCGATGCTCTGTTTGCGTGTTCTCCTGCCGGCCGTGTGTGTACTGTCGGTCCTCGTCCTCTGGCGCCCGCCCGCGGCCATCGCCAGCCCCGAGGTGACCGAGCGCGCCCGTAAGTTCCTCGATACCCACACGAAGAAGCTGCGCCCCCTGGAGATCGAGGCCAGCCTCGCCTGGTGGGAGGCCAACACCAGCGGCAAGAAGGCGGACTACGCCCGCAAGGTGAAGGCCCAGAACAGGATCGACGAGGCCCTCGCCGACCGCGACGCTTTCGCCGACCTCAAGAAGCTCAAGGAGGAGTCCAGGGACATCGACGACGCCGTGCTGCGCCGGGCCGTCGCCGTCCTCTACCTGACCTACCTCGAAAAGCAGGTCGATAAGGACTTGCTCAAGAAAATGGTGGCCAAGGCGAACGCCGTCGAGCAGGCATTCAACAACTTCCGCGCCCGGGTGGACGGCAAGGAGATGATCGATAACGAGGTCCGCAAGATCCTCAAGGAGTCGAAGGACTCGCCGCGGCGGCAGGCAGTCTGGGAGGCGAGCAAGGAGGTCGGCAAGGTCGTCGAAACCGACCTGAAGGAGCTGGTCAAGCTGCGCAACGACTCCGCCCGGGCGCTCGGCTTCAAGAACTACCACGCCCTGCAACTGTACCTCAACGAGCAGGATGGCGAGCAGCTCATCAAGCTGTTCGACGAGCTGGACGAGCTGACGCGCGAGCCGTTCCGCGCCGCCAAGAAGGAGGTCGATGCCAAGCTGGCCGCGAACGTGGGGATCAAGGTCGAGGAGCTGAGGCCGTGGCACTACCACGACCCGTTCTTCCAGGAGACCCCAGCGGTCTTCAAGGCCGACATCGATGAGCCGTTCAAGAAGGCCGACCTTCTGGCTCTGTGCCGCACGTTCTACAGCGGCATCGACCTGCCGATCGACCGCGTCATCGAGAAGAGCGACACCAAGCCGAGGGCGGGGAAGAGTCAACACGCCTTCTGCACCGACATCGACCGCGACGGCGACGTGCGCGTGCTGGCCAACATCGACCAGAACAACCAGTGGATGTCCACGCTGCTGCACGAGTTCGGCCACTCGGTCTACAGCACCAACAATAACGACGTCCCGCGGTCGCTGCCCTACGTCCTCCGCCTGGAGTCACACATCCTGACCACCGAGGGCGTGGCGATGATGTTCGAGCGCCTGTCGAAGCGCCGCGCCTGGCTGGAGAAGATGGGCGTGCCGATGACGGACCCCGACGGCTTCGCGGACGCCGGGGCCAGGACGCTGCGCTACCAGCTGCTGATCTTCTCGCGCTGGTGCCAGGTGATGCTGCGCTTCGAGAAGGGGATGTACGAGGAGCCGGACCAGGGCCTGAGCGACCTGTGGTGGGGCCTGGTCGAGAAGTATCAGATGGTGCGCCGCCCGGATGGCCGCAAGGCGCCGGACTACGCCAGCAAGATTCACATCGTCAGCGCCCCCGTCTACTACCACAACTACATGATGGGCGAGCTGTTCGCGTCGCAGGTCCATCACGCCATCGCGCGCGACGTGTACAAGGGGGCCGACCCGAACACGGTGATCTACGTCGGCAACAAGGAGGTCGGCGAGTTCATGAGGAAGAAGGTCTTCGCCCCGGGCCGCACCTTGAGCTGGAACGAACTCACGGAAAAGGCCACCGGCGAGCCGCTGAAGGCGAAGGCGTTCGCCGAGGATTTCAAGAGCAAATGAAGAATGAAGAACGAAGAACGGAGAATGAAGAATGATCTCTCATTCCTCATTCTCCGTTCTTCGTTCTTCATTCTTCATTCATCTCTTCTGAGTGCCGGCCGCCGGGTCCACTTCCGTCTCCTTGAGGAAGGCGGCGGCCTGCTCGGGTGGCACCGGGTTGATGTAGAAGCCGGTGCCCCACTCGAAGCCGGCCACGCGCGTCAGGCGCGGGATGACCTCGATGTGCCAGTGGTAGTGCGGCAACAGTTGCGTGTCGAACGGCGAGGTGTGGATGATGTAGTTGTACGCCGGCTTGTCCAGCCCGGTCTCCAGCTTCATCAGGATCGTCTTGAGCACCGTGCCCAGCTCGTCCACCTCGTTCTTCTGGATGTTCTCGTAGTGGCTGCTGTGGTTCTTCGGCAGGATCCACGTCTCGAAGGGGAAGCGGCTGGCGTACGGGGCGAAGGCGACGAAGTTCGGCATGTCCAACACGACGCGCTTCTCGGTGCCCAGCTCCTGGTGGATCATGTCGCAGTAGATGCAGCGGCCGCGATAGTTGAAGAACTCCAGCGACCCCGACATCTCTTCCCAGACGTTGATCGGCACGATGGGCGTCACGATCAGCTGCGAGTGGGTGTGCTCCAGCGACGCCCCGGCGGCGGCGCCGACGTTCTTGAAGACCATGCCGTAGACCAGGCGCGGGTCCTTCTTGAGGTCCACCAGGCGGTCGCGGTAGACCCAGAGCACCTCGCGGATGTTGTCCTCCGCGAGGTTGGCCATGGTGATCTCGTGGAAGGGGCACTCGATGATGACCTCGTGGGCGCCGATGCCGTTCATGCGGTCGTAGATGCCCTCGCCGCGCTTCTGCTGGTCGCCCTCGATCTGCAAGGCCGGGAACTTGTTGGGTACGACGCGGACGCGCCAGCCCTTCTCGTTGCGACCGCTACCGCGGTCGCGGTAGGCGAGGATCTCAAGCGGCGTGTTGGTCTCGTGGCCCTCGCAGAAGGGGCAGAACTGACTGCCGCCGGCCAGCTGTTCGTTCTTGGGCGCCACCGGCCGCTTGGCCCGGTCGGTGGCGATGATGACCCAGCGGCCCACGATTGGGTCCTTGCGTAGTTCCGGCATCGGCAAACCCCGCAATCTGTCGCCGAGGAAGGTGAAGGTCTTATCCATGTTCCAGGCCCGGCCGCTTGCGGCTTAGCGTTCGCGCCATCGAGGCGATGAAGCGAACGCTAAGCCGCAAGCGGCTCACACGTCCCACATGATCCGCTCGAAGTCCGGCGACGGGCGGGTAAGGTTGATCGTCCCTTCGCGGGGGGCGCGGTCGCGGCTCTGGCCGCCCTCGAGCACTTCCACGAAGAAGTGGACCGGCCCATCGACCGCCACGCCCAGGGCGTCGAACGGCACCGCCAGCTCGGCGATCTGGTCGATGCCGGCCTCCAGGCCGGGCGCGTCCAGCGGACTGCCGCCGCGCAGCAGCTGCACCTACTCGCCGGCGCCGCCGGGGTTGTCCAGCAGCACCTCGCAGCCGGCCGGCTCCGCGAAGCCGATCCGCAGCTGATCGAAGCCGGTCAGGGCCTCGCGGGCCGGCCGGTCGAAGTCCAGGCGCAGGAACAGGCGCTTCACGTCGAAGCCGAAGTACAGGTCGCGCAGCGGGCCGCGCGCCGCCATCGCCATCGTACCGCGCTCGTTCTGGCAGGTGTAGCGGCCGGCGCTGACCCACTCGAAGAACGTCCGCCGCCCGTCGATCTTCACGTCCAGGAAGGTCCGCGGCAGCGTGTAGATCGCCCGCACCGCCCGCCGGCTGATCGGCCGCGCCAGGTCTGCCGGGGGCTCGTCGCCCAGCAGCAGGTAGACATTTTGCAGGTGCTTGCGGAACAGGTAGTCGAACAGCGCGTCCTGGGCGCTGGAGTGGTCGTCGCCGTACCACCAGAACCAGTCGCTTCCCTCCGCGATATAAATCTCCTCCCAGGCCCTGTCGATTGCAGATTGCAGATTGCAGATTGCAGATTGTCCGGACAAATCTGCAATCTGCAATCTGCAATCTGCAATCCTGCGCAGCAGGTGCTCCCGCGCCTGGTGCAGGGCGTCCCAGGCGGTGTTGTCCTCCTCGTGGCCGACCCAGATGGCGAAGTTGTGGTTGATCCAGCTCCCGGCGAACAGGTGCGGCAGCGAGTCGCGCGGCGGGTTCTCCTCGAGGTAGTCGCCCACCTTGACCGGCCGGACGTCGTCGGCGCGGGAGCAGCGCTCGTACAGCGCCCGCAGGAATTGCACGCCGCCGCCGGGGTAGTGCTCCCAGCAGTTCTCGCCGTCCAGGATCACCGGCACCAGGGGGTTCTCCTCCACCGCGGCGGCGATGGCCCGCAGCTTGCCGACAAAGTCGTCGGCCGCCGCCACCGGGTCGCTGCGCTGGTAGTGGAAGCCGATGGCGTCGCTCAGGGCGTGGTCGCGGAAGACGATGCCCAGCTGCTTGCCCGGCTCGCCGACCCGGTACGGCCGGTACATCGCGTCGGGGTTGCGGACGTAGCCCCGGGGGTCGCGGCTGACGAACCCCTGCGTCGAGGCGCTCAGCACCTCCTCGTCGGTGGCGATCCAGCGGACGCCGTGCTCCCACAAGAGCGGCAGCATGGGTTGGCAGACCGAGCCCTCCGCCGGCCACAGGCCGCGCGGCGCCCGGCCGAAGAGACGCGCGTGCTCCTCCACGGCCCGCTTGACGTGGACCGCCGCGTCCTCGAGATAGCCGCCGGTGTGGCGCGGCAGGCGCACCTCGGGCATCGCCTCGCGCGCCAGCTTCTTGTCGAACAGCAGCGGCAGGATCGGGTGAAAGTACGGCGTCGTAGTCAGCTCGACCTGCCCGTTCTCCTGCAAGCGCCTGTGCAGGGGGATGATTTCCCGCAGGATTTCGAGGTGCTTGTCGAGCAGCCAGGCCTTCTCGTTCTCCTCGAAGTGACGGCCCTTGTCGCGCAATTCGCGCAGGCCGGCCTCGCCCTCGAAGGCCAGTGGGTGGACCCAGGCCAGGTTGAACCAGACTTGCAGGTCGCGCAGATCGCGCGGGCTGAAGCGGCGCAGCGCCTCCGCGGCGCTATTGCGGCCCACCCCGCGACGGGCGTACAACTCCGCGTAGCGCGGGAACGGCCGGATCATCGTCTCCGGGTTGGCCATGAAGAAGTGGTCGAGCAGGAAGAGGCAGTCGGCCTCGTCGAGCCCGTCGGCCGGTTTGCGCGACACCTGCAAGAAGCGATCGGTGGCCCCACGCTCGGTGTAGGCCCGGAGCTGGGCCAGCAAGCTGGGCACCAGGTTGATCGTACACGCCATCTCCGGGTATTCGAGGAGATGCAGCGCCATGCCGTAGTAGTCCTTGACGCCGTGCAGGCGCACCCACGGCATGGGGTTTTCCCCGGCCACGTCGTCGGGATAGTAGGGCTGATGCTGATGCCAAAGGAATGCCAGCGCAATCACCGTCGGAATGCCTCCTTCAATACGCGGCTCGGCGAGCGGGGGGCGTTAGCCCCCCGGTTCTTCGACTTACCGGGGGGCTAACGCCCCCCGCTCGCCAATCACCGCCGCACCAGCCGCTCGTACAGCTTGACGTACTCGCGGGCGCTGCGGCCCCAGGACCAGTCCTGGCGCATGCCGTTCTGGGCCAGGCGCAGCCAATCTTCCGGCCGCTGACGGTAAAGATCGACGGCCCGGCGGACGGCATCGAGAAGCCCTTCCGGCGAGTACGGGATGAAGCGGAAGCCGGTGGCCTGGCCGGCGGCCAGGGCTTCGGGGGTGGTATCGCTCACGGTGTCGGCGAGTCCGCCGGTCGCCCGCACCACCGGCGGGGTCCCGTACTTCATACTATATAATTGATTGAGTCCCGACGGCTCGTATAGTGACGGCATCAGGAAGGCGTCGGCCCCCGCCTCGACCTGGTGCGCCCGCGCCTCGTCGAAGCCGAAGTACAGCCCCACCTGTCCCGGGTACCGGCCGCGCAATTCCTCCAGCATCTGGTGATATTTCCGCTCCCCCTCGCCCAGGACGACCAGCTGCGCCCCCAGCGCCAGGATTGCCCGGCCGGCCCCGGCGAGGAGGTCCAACCCCTTCTGATCGGCCAACCGGGCCACCAACCCCAGCAGCGGCGCCCGCGGGTCTTCGGGCAGGCCAAAGGCCCGCTGCAACGCCGCCTTGCACTTCGGCTTGCCCTGGCCGACCGTGTCCACGCCGTACTGAGCGGCGATGAACGGGTCGCGCGCCGGATCCCAGACGCCGTAATCGACGCCGTTGACGATGCCGAACAGGTCGCGGTTGCGCTCCATGAGGACGCCCTGGAGGCCCGCGCCGTAGTAGGGCGTCTGGATTTCGCGGGCGTACGTCGGGCTGACGGTGCTGAGGAGGTCGGCGAAGACGATGCCCGCCTTGAGGAAGTTTAATTTCCCGTAGAACTCAAGCTGCCGGGTGTTGAACAGCTTCCAGTCCAGGCCGGTCAGCATCATGTCCCAGTGCCAGAAGGCGCCCTGGTAGGCGATGTTATGAATGGTGAACAGCGTGCGGACCTGGGCGTAGCGCTCGCGCAGGCTGAAGCCGCCCTGCTTGCGGTAGAACTCGCGCAGCAGCACTGGGATGAGGCCGGTCTGCCAGTCGTTGCCGTGCAGCACGTCGGGCCAGAAGCCGAGCAGCGGCAGCGCCTCGAGGACGGCCCGGCAGAAGAAGATGAAGCGGCTACAGTTGTCCGAATAGTCGCGTTTTTGGCCCTCGGGGGTGGTGTACTGGTAGAGGCCGCGGCCCTGCTTCGGGTCGTCGCGGTCGAACAGGTCCGGCTGCTCGACGAGGTAGACGGGGACGCTCGAGTCGGGCAGGGTGGAGCGCCACAACCGGGCGGGGAACTTCCGCGGCCCGACGAGGACGGAGAAGGTGTGCTCGGTGGGCGCCGGGGTGTTGCGGGCGGCGCGGGCGCAGCGGTACAGGGGGAGGAAAACGACGCAGTCGTGGCCGAGACCGGCGAGGGCCCGGGGGAGGGAGCCGGCGACGTCGGCGAGGCCGCCGGTCTTGGCGAAGCCGACGACCTCGGAAGCCGCCATCAGCACTTTCATCGTAGCCGGCTCTTGGTCGTTCGCTGGTCGGGCCGTCCCGGCCCGTCGCCGGGGGAGGTGCCGCTATTGACTCTAGCGGATGGCGGGCCGATGAAGCAACGGGAGTTGCGGCCCGCGCGGGACGGCGGACTCGCACCGGACCGCGCGCGACGGTATAGTAAGGAGGATCGATCCCCTGGCGCCGTTGCTGTACGCGAGGCGAGCCATGTCCACGAACCCAGCCAACACCAATCAACCGGCCGAAACGGATCTTTTCCCCCGTCCGATAACGGAGGAAGAAGTCCGGGAACTGGATGCTCTGCTAGGCGAGAGCGTCCCGCCATTGATCGCCGGAGGCCGCAAGGCGTTTCTCCGCGATCTGCCGCAGTTGCTCAAGACTCACCGCGGGTGGTGCGTGGCGTACAGCGGGGATCGGCGACTCGGCATCAGCCGCTCCGCCCTCAAACTCTACGATGAATGTTTCCGCCAAGGACTCGCCCGGACGGAATTCATTGTCCTCGACGTCGAGGAATCGCACTTTTACACTCACGAGATCGAGATTCTCACACCTGAATTGGACGAGTGAGGAGGGTCGCGTGCCGCGCATTCTTCGCGACTTGCCCTTTTTCGAGAAGCCGACCCCGGTGCATCTCCCGGACGGCAGTGTTGTCCCCGTGTTGGGGGATCAGATCGTCTGCTGGGCAAGCCTCACTCTGCCCGAGTTTCGGCAACTCCACGAGCCGCGGCCGTTCCCCGTGTCCATCGACACGGGGTTCAACCGTGACTTCTTCATCCCTGAACGATACCTGCTGGAATGGGCCGGTTTGACGCCGCGCGACTTGGCGAGGGTGGGAGAGGCCCGCTTCGAGAACCTTGTGCTTCCTCTGCGGGCGGCCACGATTTGGCTTCACCCGAACCGCCCGGGCGCTCGCGACGCCTTCGCCGCGGGGCCGGACCCTTTCGACCTGTCGGCCGACGTCATCGTCTGGCCGTCGATGATTCCGGGTGGCCGCCGATTGCCCCTGTTGGGTGTCCACGCGGTCGCCCGCGCCGGCTTGCACTTCGTCGTTGATGGCCGAAGACGACGGGTCTGGTTACGGACAGCCTGGCGCTTCTGGCCGTTCGGTTGACCGGGGCGGCATCAGTAAATCCGCACCCGCTTCCCGAATGCCTCCCGCAGTGCCGTCACGCCCGCGGCGCCGATGCGGTTATTGAGCGGTTTCAGCTCCGCGAGGTTCGCCAGGTGCGGGGAGGCGGCGATGGCGGCGGCGCCGGCATCGCCAATCTGGTTCGACACCAGGATCAGCGCGCTCAGGCCGGCCATCTGCGGCGACGCCGCGAGCGCAATCGCCCCCTCGTCGCCGACGCGATTCCGCCCCAGGTCGAGGGTGCTGAGCCCCGCCAGGTTCGGCGACTCGGCCAGCGCCTTCACCCCCTCGTCGCCGATGTGGTTGTCCCACAGCACGAGCTTCGACAGGTTGACGACGTGCCGCGACGCTGCCAGCGCCTTCACCCCCTCGTCGCCGATGCCGTTGCCCGAAAGGATGATCGTCGAGCGGTTCGCCAGCGCCGGCAGGGCCGCCAGCGCCTTCACGCCCTCGTCGCCGATCCCCTTGTTCGTCAGGTCGAGCAGCCACAGCGACGGGGTCGTCTCGATGCTCCGCAGCAGCTCCCGGATCGGGTCGTGCGGCGCCGGTGGCGGCTCCGGCTCCCGGCGAGGAGGCGGAGCCGCGACGACACGCACCGGGGCCGGCGCCGGCGCTACCAGCAGCGCGTCGAGTTGCTCGGCGAGCGCGGCAGCGTCGCGGGGCCGGCGCTCGGGCTTGGCCGCCACACAGGCCCCCAGCAGTCGAATCAGGTCGCGGCTCAGTCCGCCGCCTTCGAGATCTTCCGACCACAAGCCCGTGGGGGCCCCGCTGCCCAGGTCGCCGATGAGCATCTGATACCAGATGACGCCCAGGGCGTGGACGTCGTCGCGGACGTCGGGCGCGTCGCCGCGCATCTGCTGCGGCGAGGCGTACAGCGGCGTGTGCGCCCCGCGCAAGGACGACGCCAGCACGCCGCCGCGCGTCGCCGACCCCTGCCGCGACTCGCGGATCGCTTCCAGCGCCGCCACGCTGCCGATGCCGAAATCGGTAATCTTGAGGACCAGATCGGCCGCTTGCGGCTTCGCACCCTCTGCGAAGCCGCAAGCGGCTACCAGAATGTTCGCCGGCTTCAGGTCGCGATGGACAATCGGGGGGCTCAGCCGATGGGCGTGCCCGACGATCCGCGCCAGCTGCGCCACCACCCGCGTCGCCCGCGGCCAGCGCTCGGCCGGCGCCAGGTCGATCCACTCGCGCAGCAGCCCGGACAGGTCGCCGCCCTCGATGTACTCGTACTTCAGGCACGGCGGGTCGGCGCCCAGGGCCGCGTCGAGCAGCGGCACGATGCCCGGGTGCCGGCCATGGCGCATCACCTGGTTGAGCACCCCCGCCTCGTGCTTCAGCAGTCGGTCCTGGGCGGCCGGGTCGAGGCAAAACTTCAGGGCCACTGGGGCGATGCCGTCGAAGAAGCGGTGCCGTGCCTTCCACACCTCGCCGAAGCCGCCGACGCCGAGGAGTTCGACCAGTTCCCAGTCGCCGACGCCGGGCGGACAGTCGCCGGGCTTGAAGCGCGGCAGCCGCGCCGGCAGGAACGGCAGTAGGTCTTCCGCTTTCTCCAGGACAAGGCGCGCCGGTAAGCTCCGGCCAAGGGCGTCGGCGGGGCGCTTGAACGACTGGCGGATCAGCGCCGGCACCTGCACCAGGTAGTCGGCGAGTCGCAGTTCGATTTCCGGTGGCTGATCGGCGGCCACCTCGTGAGCGACGGCGCGGGCCTCTTCCTTGACCTCCTGCATCGCGGCCTGCACCGCGTCCTGCAGCGCCTCGCGCATCTCCTCCTCGTCCTGGTAGTGGCGGAAGCGCTCCAGCACCTCGCGCGCCACGTCGTAAACGACCTCGCCGAAGGGGACGACGCCCGCCAGGCCGCGCAGCCCCTGGGCACAGACCGCCTCGCCAATGCAGCGGAACAAGACTTTCAACCGCGCCATGCCCAACCCCTTGCCTTTCAGCAACTTACGACACCTCGCCGGCTGCTGTGACCGATTGGTGACCAATCGGCAGCGGATTCGAGCCCGTCGGGTATTCGAGGATGTGCCCCGGCGCCACGACGCCCCCGCCGTAGGACAGCCTCCCCACGGCCTGACGCTTGTTCTGCGGCCGCACCTTGGCGTACAGCTTCATCGTCATGGCCAGCGTCTTGTGGCCGAGCAGTTCCTGCACAGTCTTCGGGTCCGTGCCGTTGACGATGAGGTCCGTGGCGAAAGTCCGGCGCAGGCTGTGAACGTCCACATGCTCCAGCGGTTGCCCCTCGCTGTCAAGGGTCTGGATCGGGATGCCCGCCTTGCGGCAGCAGCCGACCAGGGTGCGGTAGACGGTGCCCCCCGACATGGGAAGGCAATTCCTGGTGACGAAGACGCGCTGGTCGGAGAAGCGATCAGCCAGCGGGCGGCCGAAGGCGCTGCGCTCGGACGGCTTCCGGGCGACCCGCTCGGCGTCGAGGCGCTTGAGGATGTCCGCCAGGCGGGCGTCGAGGGGGATGCGGCGCTCGCGCTTCCCCTTGGTCTTGTGGGCACGGAGGACCAGTTCGCACGCCTCCCAATCGATGTCGTCGAAGGTCAGCCGGATCAGCTCCCGCAACCTCGCCCCGGTGACGAGGTAGGCCTACCAGAGGTTCCGCCAGCGCTCCGGGCTGGCGTCGAGCAGGGCGCGGACTTCTTCCGGGGACAGCGCCCGCCCGTCCTTGGGCCGCAGGTGCGGCAGCGCCTTCACGCCGTCGAGGGGGTTGGAGCCGATGATGCCGTTGCGGGCGCCCCAGCGGAGCATCCGGCCGAGGGCCGCCACCTCTCGAGCATCGAAATACCCTCCGGGCGAAGGTGATGATGGATGGTCCGTGATGCCTCTTCTCGGCCCCATGCGCTGCGGTCAGTTCGGGTCCCCTTCGAGCGGCTCATCGGGGCCGTCCGCCTCCTGGACGATCCGGGCCAGCGCGGCCGGGTCGATGCCAAACCGCCGGGCGATGTCGCTGATGTCCTGATCCGTGGTGCGTTCGGGTGCGGCCGCACCGGGCCGTCGGCATAGGCGCAGGCTTGTTAGCACGGTCGGGGCGCAGCCCAGGGCGGCGGCCAGGGCGGCATCGTCGAGGCCGTGGCGCTGCTGGTAGCGGGCCAGCGCCGCAGCGAGGAACCACAGGTCGCCGCTGACGCGGGCGGCCAAGTGGTCAAGGGGGTCGGGATCGTTCATGGGGTATCCTCGGGGCAAGGGTGGTGATTGGGGAAAGTCCGCAATGCCTCTTCTCGGTCCGCGTTACTTCAGGTGCCTCCTGACGAACTCCAGCAGCCTGCCCCACTCGTTCACGGTCATGTGAGAGGCGAAATTAAGGCATCGAAGAACTGGCCGGCGTCGTTGTGGCCGACGATGCCCAGCGGCTGCTCGCGGCCGTAGAACAGCAGCGCGACACCTCCGACAGGGTCCAGGGCGGCGGCCGCCAGCAGCAGGCCGGCGAGCAACGTGGGGTCCACGCGCACCGCCAGCAGGGCCGGCTTCCTCGGGAGGACGAAGGAGAATTCGGGGAAGCGCCCCTCGGGCAGCGCCCCGGTGACGACCTTCACCCCCACCGCGAGCTTGAACTGCGTGTCGTCCGCGGCCAGGCCGACGGGCAGGTCCTGGCGCTTCTTGCCCTTGGTGTGGAACGCTTCGCGCTAGCCCTCCACCGGCACCAGCACCTTGTCGGCGCCCCCGAAGGCGGCGTCGAGAGCGGGGTATGACGCCTGCGGGCAAGGGCCGCGGACGATCGCCAGGCGCTTGCCGTCGGTCGCCTCGACACGGTAGGTGCCGTCGCCGGGGTCGAGGACGTGGAGCGCGTTCGCGGCGTAGCGCGACGGCTCCCTTGCGGCCACGCCGGCGAGCGCGGCCAGGTTGCGGTGCAAGAACACGGGCATGGACAGACCTCCTTCCGGGCCAGAGACGGGCGAAAAGGGGAAGAGCGGGGCGGCCACGCAGCCGCCCCGCGGGTTGTCTCAGGCGGCATCGTCGCCACAGAAGCGCCGCCAGCCGTTGTGCAACTCGCGGCGCAGCTGGCTGATGCGGACCGGCGACAGGATGAGAAGGGACAAGGCGACGCCAGCGGCGCGAGTAGGCCGCCGGAACACACCGCCCGGGACGAGGGCAGCTTGTTGCGAAGTCTTATCAGACAGCGGGATTATCCCAAAAAGGGGCAGGGCAAATCCAATCCCCTCTCACGCGGCAGGCGGCCGCCCGTTCGTTCGGGGGCTGGCCCATGACTCCGCCACGTCGAGCGGGGAAGGGGACTCGCCTCGCTGGAGGATGATGACGGCGGCTTTGGCGGCGCGCTGCGCGATGCGTCCGAAAGCCGGATGGTCCGCGACCTGGCGGAGCATGCGCTCCAGCGCATCGCCGGGCTGCTCGCTGTTGGCCAGGATGCCGGCCGCGAACTCAGCGGCCTGCTGGTCCGTGTAGGGGGTCGCCGGGTTGAGGATGTTCCCTGTCACCGTGCCCCGCTGGTCGGCCTTGGCGGTCTTCTCCGCGGCCTTGGCCTGCGCCGCCGCGTCCGCCTTGATCTTGCGCTCCGCGGCCTGCCGCTGGCTGTACTCCCGCACCACGGCCTGGGCCATCTCCATGCACTTCGCCCGCTCCAGGCACCCGGCGACGGCCTTGGCGAATGCCTCCTGGCACTGCGTCTCGAACCCGGGCAGCAGGGCGTAGCTCTCCTGCGGGGTGTCCTTGCCCGTCCGCTCGACCAGCAGGCACCAGGCAATGGCCAGCCATCAGGGTTTGGAGAAGAGGACGCTCCCATTCTCCGCCAGGATCGACAGGTTGGGGCCTCTTGGGGTCATCAGCATCCAGAGGCGAGGTCTCTCCTCGGCGTCGGAAAGGAGGAGTCCTGTCCCAGTGTCGGTCCTCACGAACGCGGCCCTCTTGGTCCGGCCGTCCTTGCCAAATAGTGAAAGGCCAAAGGATTCGAGCGTCACGGCATGCTTGTTGTTTTCGTCGCTGATGGCAAGAAACGGCTGCTTGTCGAGGATACTCATACCCAACAATGGTCGTCCTTGCCGATCCATGATCAAAAGCGACCCCCCTTCCTGCCCGCTGGCGATCATCATCGTTCCCCTCGTCGCCCTGCTGTCCACGCGACATTCGAGGGTCAGCTCAGACGGGCACGGCCTCCGGGACATGCGTGCCGTTCCTGCTGGCCGGTGGATGGACCGGTGCGACCGGAGGCTCAGGCAGGAACGCCCCGGCGAGGTCCGCCAGCAGCTCGTCGGGCGGGAGGATGGAGGGGCGGGGGGCGGTGAACTGGATGGGGCTGGGTACTCACCCGCGCCCGACGAGGGCGCTCTTGAGCGCATGGATGACGCGCACGACCTCCTCCTCGGTCATGCTCGCGGTGTTGAGGGTCACGTCGGCCAAGTCCTTGCACGCGGCGTGCATCGCCTCCTGGCCCGCCAGCACGCCCTCAACGTGCCAATCCGGGCGAGCCTGGCCATGTGCGTTCGGCAGCATCAGGCGCTCATGGTGCTTCACGGGATCGGGCGTGCGCAGGTAGACGAACAGGAGGCGGGCGAACTGGTCGGGAAGTTCTCCGCGCCGCTTGGCCGCGGTCATGTCCAGGAGCATCTCCCTGTGGGCGCTCACCGCCAGCACCTCCTGGCCCGGGGTTTGCTCCAGCATCCAACCAAGCACGTCCTCGAAAGGCGGCGAGTGTGTTATGGAGAAGTGCTTGTCCATGTCCATGTCGGCGACGGCAAGGTCCCCACCCAGCTTCTTCACGCAGGTAGACTTCCCTGCCCCCGAGGTGGGACCCAGACGGACAACGCCCGACAGGAGGAACCGTCCATGCCCCTCGATGCTGCACAGCGCCAGAAGGTCAAAGACTGGCTCGCCCAGAAGTGTCCTCAGCGCACCTGCCAGGCGTGCGGGGATAGCAACTGGAGCGGGGGCGACCTTGTGGTCATGAGGGAGACCCTGCCTGGCCAGGTCATCACCGCGCAAGGGGTTCGAGTCGTGCCCGTCGCCTGCGACAACTGCGGCTGTGTAACGTTGTTCGCAGCGGCCACGATAGGGGTTTAATTGGGGCCGACGAGGGGTTCCGCGAGGACGCGATCGCCGACAGCCGGACCCCACCTCACGTTCTGCGTCGCCGGCTTGAGGGCCACGAACTGGCCGTTCGGGTCGTACACCTTCACTACGGGTATCTCGCCCGTCAGGCGTTCGGCGAGCGCGCCGACCAGGTTGAATAGGGCAATCGTTAACTCTCGGTCGCTCAGCTGGTGCATCGCAGGCTCCAGGGATTGGCCCAGCGGGATTCCGGAGAAGCGATGTGATTCTATTAGGCAGCGCTAAATCCAGACAGGTCGTGTACAATGGCCCCGGTCGCTTCCCCATGCGCCGAGGTCCCCCATGCCGGACACCTGCTCCATCCTCTCATCGGTCGCCCAGCCCCGCATGTCCACCTGCTCCACCGCCGACGTCCGCCAGCTCGCCGGCCAGAACCTGCCCTTGGCCTACCGCGTCGCCGGGAGCTTCGCCCACCGCGCCCGGGCCGTCGGGCTGGACGACGACGACCTGAAACAAGAGGCCGTCATCGGGCTCATGCGTGGGGCGGCCGCGTTCGATCCGGCGGGCGAACTCCCCTTCGCGGCCATCGCCTACAAGGCGGTCCGCTGGTACCTGCTCCGGGTCCTCGAAACCCGCCGCTACCGCCGGCTGGCCAGCCTGCCGCTCGGCGATGACGGCGAGGAGTGGGCCGTCGAGGACCAGCAGGGCGAGGCGCCCGACGACCGCGCCGAGTTCGACGACGAGCGGGAGTTGTTGCGACGACTGCTCGGCATGCTCAAGCCCCAGGACAAGCTGGCCGTCGAGATGTACTACTTGCACGACATGACCCTGCATGAGATCGCCCGGGCAACCGGGGTGAGTCACGAGCGGGTCCGCCAGCGACTCGTCCGCGGCCTGAGACAGAGGCGTGAGCAAGCCGGTCAGGATGGGGCCGAAGTGCCGGCCGGGGTCGGCATCGCCTCTGCCGCGCAGGCCGCCGACTGATCCACCACCAGGCCGAACGACTCCACCGAATCGACGGCGCCCGCAAGGCGTTCGGCTATACCGTTGAGCGCCAACGCGATCCCGGCCAGGGCTGCCGGGGTCGCTCGGGGGACCAAGCTCCGAAGCCGCTCCAAGGTCGCTCCAACCCGGTCGAGCATCTCCGTGGCAATGGACGTCTGAAGATCGCGATAAGGAGCCTGCGTTTGCTGTTTCGACTTCGGCATGAGGGGCCGCCGGGGGGCGATAGAGTTGTTTTTTGAAGGCCGAAATCGGCGATGACGCGTTCGACGCTGCGGGTGCTGAGGGGACAGCCGGCCTGGCGGAGCTTCTGGGCGATGACCTCGGCGGAGGCCTCGGGGTCGAGGAAGCGGTGGCGGATGACCTGGCGCACGGCCTGGTCGGTGCGGCGGGAGGGGCGCTTGGGGCCGGGCCGCTGGCTTTGCAGGGCCGAGGCGCCGTCGGCGAGGAAGGCGCGGCGGATCTGGAAGTAGCGTTGCTTGCTGAAGCCGAACTTCTGGGCGGCGGCGAGGGGGCCGAGTCCTTGGCACTCGCCCTCGATGAGCATGGCGAGGTTGCGGGTGACCTCGTCGGTGGCGGCGACGGCGAGCGAACCGGCGGGGCCGATGAGTTGTTGGA
>Ga0116224_10000483_pt1 | contig 31478 bp, 30 predicted proteins | sample Sb_taG_9_FD_89699 | JGI IMG/M metagenome (GOLD analysis project Ga0116224, IMG submission 89699) | Peat soil microbial communities from Weissenstadt, Germany - Sb_50d_b_LC metaG | ecosystem: Environmental > Terrestrial > Soil > Wetlands > Peat | place: Germany: Weissenstadt | collected 2010-09-21 | reverse complement strand
CCCCCGGCCCCGGCGGCATGCAACCCCCCGGCCCTGGTGGCATGCAACCCCCCGGCCCCGGTGGCATGCAACCCCCCGGCCCCGGCGGCATGCAACCCCCCGGCCCTGGTGGCATGCAACCCCCCGGCCCCGGTGGCATGCAACCCCCCGGCCCCGGCGGTATGATGCCGGGTCAGGGTGGCAACGGTCAGCCCAAGGAAGAGAGTTCAACGATCGGTCTCACACGCCAGGGGACTTTCCTGGCCCTGGCCCTGGACGTCGCGTGGAAGGGGCTGATGCACGATGCACTCACGGGCCTTCTGCACGAAGGCCTGATCGTTGCCAAGGCGACCACCGAGATGGCCGCCGGTCGTCCGCGCCTCCATCACCTGGCCGCCGCCCTACACGCCTACGTCGAGAAGCATCGCAACTTCCCGCGCGGCGCTTACGACCGCCTCTCGAACATCGAGCGCTTCAACCGGCCGTGGGCACCCGACCAACGCATCAGCTGGATGGCCGAGATGCTCCGCTACCTGCCGCAGTACGTCGATGAGTACGGCAATGACCTCGGCCACTACCCACTGGGCATCCAGCCCAACCAGGGGTGGAACGAGAAGTCCAACCTGAGGGCGGCGCGCATGCTCGTGCCGCAATTCCTGGGGCTGAGGAGCCCCGAGCCGGAGTGGCATGTCCCGTACCCGAAGGTGACGGGGCCGCTTGCCGCGACCCAATTCGTGGGGGTGGCCGGCATTGGCCTTGACGCGGCGGAGGATCTCACGATCAACAACCGCCGAAGTGGCGTGTTCGCTTACGACCGCGTCACGCAGCTCGCGGAGATCACCGACGGCCCGCAGAACACCATCGCGGTGTTGCAGGTGCCGCCGGACTACAAGACGCCGTGGCTGGCCGGCGGTGGCAGTACCGTCCGCGGCGTGCCGGAGAAGGACAGCATCCGGCCGTTCCTGTGTGAGACTCGCGACGCCAAGCGCGGCACCTACGCCATCATGGCCAACGGCGACGTGCGTTTCATCTTCGAGGACATTCCGGACTCGCTGTTCCAGGCAATGGTGACCATCGCCGGCAACGAGCCGATCAAGAAGGAGGAACTCGACAGGTACGCCCCGCTCATCCCGCCGCCGGAGAACTTCGGCGCGGCGAAGGAGCCGACCCCGGCTCCGCCACCTGCGGGCGCAGGCCAGCCCCTTGTCATCGACAAGAATAAGCTCGTTGGCAGGTGGCAGTTCAAGCCAATCCCAACGCGGTACACGGAGTTTACCGCTGATGGGCGTGTTCGGACGTTTTACGTGAAGGACGGCAAGGAGATCGATCACGATGTCGGCACCTACGAATTGAGTGGCGACACCATCAAGACTGTGAGTACCGAGGTTGGGAAACAGGAAAAGGAGACAGCGACTACCAAGGTAGTTCGGCTGACGGATGATGAATTGGTTCTCTTGACCGAAGAGGGCAGACAGGCCGAATTCCGAAAGGCAGTGGCTGCGCCTAGCGCAGCCAAGTGATCGCAACTGTCATCGAACGAGCAGGGGCCGGGAGCCCTGGAGCGCCCCCGGCCCCTTTCTTGTCTGCTCCTTGATCCTCGCTCTCAACCGCGGATGAGGTAGAACAGCCCGGCACCGAAGAGCACCAGGGCGAACACGTCGCCGCAACAGACCGCCTTGTGCCACGCCGTCTCCGATCCCGCGACGTGGTGCATCAAGGTTCCCAGCAGGATCATGCCGCCAAGGCCCACGCCGACACCGCCCATGATGCGGTTGCGCGTCAGGCCCTCGGGGGCCCGCGCCGCCTGCGCGTAATACGGTTTGCGGTAGTCCGGCCCCTTCTTCCTTGATCGGGGCCGCGGGCGCCGGTCTTCCTCGTCCTCTTCTTCTTCCTCCTTGGCTTGTTCCTTCTCGTCGAATCGCCCTTTGTCTTCCGCTTCGTCCTTCACCTCTTCCAGCACGTCGGTCGGCCGATCCGGCTTCTTCTCCGGCGGCGGCAGCGACTCGTTGAGCGACACGGCGGCCGGCAGCGACGGGGCCACGTCGGTCGGCTTCACGACGGCCGGCGTGCCAATGGGCTCGTCCCCTCCCGGCGGCGCGGGTCGCGGCGGATCGAGTTCGAGGTACGGGATCGGGTCGGGCGGCGGCGGTTCGGGCTCGGGCGACGGCGCGGGTTCTGGGGCCGCTTCGGGCGGCGGCGCTGGTTCGTCGGCGGGCAGCACCTCGTCGAAGTGTTCCGGAATGGGTGCCAGGTCGGGGTCGTCCGCAAGGCGGATCTCGTCGGGCAGACTCGGCTCCTGCGGCAGCGACGCCACCACCGGCGGCGCGACCGGTGCCTTCGCGAGGGGCGGCGCCGACTCGACGGCGACGGGTCGGGCCACGACCGGCACGAAGAACGACTGCCGGCAGTGCGGGCAGGCGACGAGGGCGCCCCCGTCGGCCTCGTCGAAGCCGATCACCTTCCCGCAGGCCGGGCAGCGAACCGAGATCATGGCGGGGAAAACTCCACGGATCGCACTTCGGCCGCTTGCGGCTTCGCAGGTCATGCGAAGCCGCAAGCGGCCAGGCGGGTCAGAACTGCGGCAGCGGCACCTTGTCGCCGCCCTTCAGCGCCGACTGGTGGGCGCAAATGCCCACCATCGTCCAGTTCGCCGAGGTCGGGGCGTCGGGGAAGGCCGGCTGGCGGTCGAGGCAAGCCATGAGGAAGTTGTGCGCCAGGTGCGGGTGGCTGCCGCCGTGGCCGCCGCCCTGCACGAAGCTGAGGTGCGTCGCGTCGTGGATCGCCCCGGTGAACTTGCGGATCGGCTCGGGCAATCGACCGGCGTAGTCCTGTACCTTGACCCGCCGCGGGATCTGCGGCTCCGGCAACCCCTTGAAGTGCAGCACCGGCTCTTCGCCCTCGACCTGCTGCCACTCGAAGCTGGCGCGGCTGCCGGTCACGTCGAAGCTCTCGCGATACTGCCGGGCCACGTCGAACAGGCTGCGCGTGACCTCGGCGGCCACGTCGCTATCCTTGACCTTGAAAGTAGCCGTCTCCACGGCGAAGGGGCTGTCGTAGCGCTTGATGAGTTCCTCGCGGATGCGGCCGGACCCGTAACAGCTGACGTGCTCGGCCAGGGCGGGCTTTCCCGGTTGGCTGAGGATCGCCAGGCAGGGGCTGACGCAGTGGGTGGCGTACCACATCGGCGGCAGGCCGGGCCAGTAATCGGGCCAGCCGTCCATGTCCTGCTGGTGGCTGCCGCGCAGGAACTGGATGCGCCCCAGCACGCCGCGGTCGTACAACTCCCGGGCGAAAAGGTACTCGCGACTGTAGACGACGGTTTCCATCATCATGTAGACCTTGCCGCTCTTGCGCTGGGCCTCGACGAGTTGCCGGCACTCCTCGACGGAGGTGCCCAGCGGCACGGTGCAGGCGACGTGCTTGCCGGCCTTGAGGGCCGCCAGCGACTGCGGGGCGTGGTCGGGGATGGGACTGTTGATGTGGACGGCATCGACGTTGGGGTCCTTGAGCAACTCGTTGAAGTCGGCGTGGCGCGTCTTGATGCCGAAGCGGTCGCCGCATTCGTCCAGCTCGCGGCGGTTGCGGCGGCAAATGGCGTACATTTCGGCGTCGGGATGGGCCTGATAGATAGGGATGAATTCGGCCCCGAAGCCGAGGCCGACGATCGCCACGCGAACTCGCTTGGACGGCATGACAGCGCTCCTTTCAGCAAGGGGAAGTGCGTGCAGGATAGTACGGGGCGTGCGGGAAGGCAAGGCGTCGCCGTTGACAAGAATTGCTCTTGCGTCGCCGCCCGGCCGACGCTATGACCCCCGCCTTCCGCAGAGTGTCATCGGATCGGCATTGGTCCCGGCAAGCGGGCAGGGAGCGGTCATGCGCCTTCCGAAGAGTTTCGTGTGCGTGGGCTTACTGGTAGCGGCGTCCGCCTGGGCGCAGGAGCCGGAACGCCGGCCGCGGGCCGATCCAGTCGAACTGCTCTGGCAGGCGCTGCGGGCGCCGGTACGCGACACCAAGTTGCGCGACGCCCAGCTGCGGGCCGCCATCGACCGGCTGCGCAGCCCGGACGACCTGCGGCGGGCGCTCCTGCTGAACGTCTGGCGCGATCGCGACCAGGACGAGGACGTCGCCGCGGTGGACGCCCGACACCGGGCGGCGGTGGTCGAGCGCTTCGAGCGTGGGGTGCGGAGTTTACTGCGTCAGGGCGACCTCGACGTCCGGCTCGCCACCCTGAAGGCGCTTGGCGCGCTCGATCGGAATGTCCGCGGGAAGGGCGACGAGCCGCTGGCACAGGACTTCACCGGCGACCTGGCCGAGCTGACGCGAGTGGGCCCTGCGCTGCTGCGCGAGCAGGCCGCGCGCACCCTGGCGCGGGTGGCCCCAGAACCGAAGGCGGCGGCCGCGGCGCTCGTGGCGCTGCTGCACGACCCCGACCCGGGGCTGCGCGCCGTGGCGGGGGAGGCGCTCGGCGCCCTGGTGGCGACCTCCCTGAGCCGTGACCCCGCACGGACCGGGAGCGGTGGCAGACACGAGCACGTCATCCGGGCGGCGTGTGCCGTGGTGCCGGCGGCCGCAGGGGGCCTGACCGATCCCGTCACCGAGGTGCGCCGCCGCTGTGCCGAGGCGCTGGGACATGCCGCCGAGGCGCTCGCGGCGGTGGTGGCGGACGCGGCCGCCGAGGACGAGGTCGAGGACTGGGAGGCGTACCAACAGGACGTCGAGGAGGAGCGCGAGGCGCTGCGGCCGCTGGCCGTGGAACTGCGGGACCAGTGCGGAGTGCTGGCGCAGGCCAGCGGCGACGCCGACGCCCGGGTGCGCATCCTGGCGCGGCACGCGCTGGAAGACGTCGCCGAGGCGCGTGTCCGCTGGCTGCGGCGTGCGTCGAGTGCCCTCGCCGCCCCGGAGGGACAGGGAGACCCCGCGGCCGCCGACCGGTCCGCGGCGTTCTTGCTGAACGAGCCCCTTCTGGCGGGGTTACGGCAGGCGCTGCCGGCGCTGACGGCGGGTGTGCAAGACCCCGACGTGGAGGCCCGGCGTGCGGCGATCGACGTGCTGGAGACGATGGGTCGGCAGGCGGCCCTGGCGGCGCCGGCCCTGGTGGTCGCCCTGTCCGACGCGGACCGGTTCGTGCGCTGGTCGGCGGCGCGGGCGCTGGGCAAGGTCCACCCGGCCAACGTGGCGGCGGCGGTGTCGTCGCTAGCGCGTCTGCTTGGTGATCGGGACACGGACCTGCGCCTGACGGCGGCGCGCGCCCTGTGTGCCTACGGCCCCGGCGCCCGAGCGGCGTTGCCCGCCCTGGTCGAGGCGGCCCAGGCCCGTGAGCCCCAGGTGCGCCTGGCGGCCCTCCGCGCCCTGGAGAGCATCGGCAGCGATGACATGGCGGCGCTGGCCGTCCTCAGCGCCGCCCTCGGCGACGCCGACGGTCAGGTGCGCCAACTCGCGGCGGAAGTGCTGGAAAAGGTCGGCCCCTCCCGGGACGAGGCCGTCAAGGCCCTGCTGCGCCCGGCCCCACGCGACGAAGGTGCGCCGGTGAAGACCGTGGGGAGCGTGCAGCCGCGCTGAGAGGTGCCGAGGGCTTGTCCCGGCCGGGGCAAGCCCTGGGGGATTCAGACCGTCGTCGTCCGCTGACTCGCCTTGCGTATGGCGCTCTGCTTGCGCAGCTTGGCCCGCCGACGGAGTTCACACGGCTTCTCGTAGTGCTTGCGCTTGCGCAATTCTTTCTGCAGCCCGCTCCGCTCAAGCAATTTCTTGAAGCGGCGCAGCGCCGCGGCGATCGGTTCCCGGTCATGCACACGCATCCGCAGAGGCATGGGTTCTCCTGTTTGTGTGTTTCAAAGACGACCGCACGCGCTCAATCCAGATCGACCGACCCCGCCGGCGGCATGGCCTCCTTGACGACTTGCAGGAAGTAGGTCGTGCCGTTCTTCCGGGCGGCGTTCAGCTCGGCGACCCGCCGTTCGGCCTGCGCCCGTTGGTTGTAGTCAAAGGTTTCGACGAGTGTCATCGCCCCGTCGAACACGCCCCAGCGGGCGCACACCCGGCCCTGGTCGCGCGGCCCCGACGAGCGGCGAGAGGCGCTGCCGCGCCCGACGTCGGCCTCCCGTTCGGGGGCGCGCGGGCCGCGCTCTTCGGCCAACTCGGCCTGGCGGCGCAAGTCCATCCGATTGAGGATTCGTCCGGCCATGACTCTCCCTTCGCTCCTCCGCCGCTTCCGCCGTGCGATGAGTCGGCAGAATGGGGAATATGCATTCTAGTCACCTCGGTCTTCCTCCGCCATACCCGATCCGGACAAATCGTGCGACGGCGTTTTCGGCCCTGAACAACAAGCCGTTTCAGGTGGCGCGGGTCCGTGCCCGTGCCCGTTTTCGGCCTGTGCCGGCGCGGTAGAATGGTCCCTGCCCCCTCACCGCCGACCCCTCTTCCCTGCCGGGGCGAGGGGAGGGCAGGAGACGCCGATGGACCAACTGTGGGCCCCGTGGCGGCTGTCCTACGTCGCCACCGCCAAGGCACCTTCCGACGACGACCCCTGTTTCATCTGCCGCGGCCTCCAGGACGACGACGACCGCGGCAACCTCGTCGCCCTGCGCACGCCGCGCAGCGTCGTGGTCCTCAACCGCTTCCCCTACAACAACGGCCACCTTCTCATCGCCCCGCGCGCCCACAAGGGCCGCCTCGACGAGTTGGGCCCCGACGAATTGCTCGAAGTCATGGAGACGCTGCGGCGCATGGTCGGCGTGCTCGAAGGGCTGATGACGCCGGACGGCTTCAACGTCGGCCTGAACCTCGGCCGCGCCGCCGGTGCCGGACTGCCGGGGCACCTGCACTGGCACGTCGTCCCACGCTGGAACGGCGACACTAATTTCATGCCCGTCCTCGCCGACGTCAAGGTGATCGTGCAGTCGCTCGACGCCTTCTACGACGCGCTGGTGGGGCGATTGCGGCAGCCCGTTTAGCACTCGCGGGCCGCTTGCGGCTTAGCGGCCAAGCAACGAGAACCCCCCGCATGTCCTCCGATCAAGACGTCCCCTTCGAGCCGCCCGACTGGCTCGACCGTGAGGAGCAGTTGCTGGCCCCGTACGCCATGCGCACGCGGCAGAGTCGCGGCCGGCGCCACTCCGAAACCGAGCACGCCTTCCGCACCCTCTACCAGCGCGACCGCGACCGCGTCATCCACTCGACGGCCTTCCGCCGACTCATGTACAAGACGCAGGTGCTCGTCGCCCAGACCAACGACCACCACCGCACCCGCCTGACACATACCCTCGAAGTCGCGCAGATCAGCCGCACCATCGCCCGGCAGCTCGGGTTGAACGAGGACCTCACCGAGACGATCGCCCTGGCCCACGACCTGGGGCACCCGCCGTTCGGCCATGCTGGCGAGGGCGCCCTGGACGAATGCATGGGCGGCCACGGCGGCTTCGAGCACAACCGTCACGGCCTGCGGATCGTCGAACTCCTGGAGTATCGTTACGCCGACTTTCCCGGCCTGAACCTGTCGTGGGAAGTGCTGGAGGCGATGGCCCAGCACAGCGGCCGTCGCGACGCGCCGGAAGTCGTCACCTACCTCGGCGCCGGCCAACCGCTCCTGGAGGCCCAGGTGGTCGATGCCGCCGACAGCCTCGCCTACGACACCCATGACCTCGACGACGCCTTCGGGGTCGGCTTGCTGGGGGCCGACGACCTGCGCGAGGTGGAGTTCTGGCGGCGGGCGGTCGAGCGCGTCGAGCAGCGCCACGGCCGGCCCGGGCCGCTCCAGTTCCAGCCGGCCGTGGTGCGGGCGCTCATCGACTGGCAGGTGACCGACCTGCTGGCGCACACCCGCGAGCGCCTGCGGCAGGCGCGCGTTCGCTCGGTCGAGGACGTGCGCCGCGCCCCGGACGGCCTCGTCGGGCCGGGGCCCGAGGTACGGCGGCTGAAAGCGGAGCTGGAGGCGTTCCTCCACCAGCGCGTCTACCGCCATCACCGGGTGATGCGCATGGCCGCGAAGGGGCGGCGCATCCTGCAAGCGCTGTTCGCGGAGTTCCGGCGGGCCCCGGAGCTGCTCCCCGAGCGGTATGCTCGCCGCGTTGGGCCGGAAGGCGTGGAGCGGGTGGTGTGCGATTACCTCGCCGGCATGACCGACCGCTACGCACAGGATGAATACCTGAGACTGTTCCAGCCCTACGCCCCGGTGTAAGATGGAAACCTGGTAGCCCCCAGAAGGCGCGGCACCGACCCTCACCCGACTTCCCACCCTCGGAGGCTGCCCATGTCCCCCAAGCTCCACGGTTTTCTGTCCTGGTTCTCCGCATCGCTCGGCACCCGGACCGATTCGGGCCAGGTGCTCCTGTGGGTGCTGCGCGGCTGCTTCGGCGCGATCATCATCAGCATGGCCATGCTGGCCTTCGACTACGTCAACAAGAACCCGGAATACGGCTTCGCCCCGGCCCTCGGCGTCTTCCTCGGCATCCTGACCGCGGGGCTAACGGTCGTTCTGACCGACATCCTAATCCGCAACAAGCAGATCACGACCATCTCGGCCATCTACTTCGGACTCCTCCTCGGCCTGCTGCTCGGCCCCCTCTTCGCCGTGGCCCTGGAGCCGTTCGTCAAGGACCTCCTTGGCGTCTACCTGTTCCAGGGACTGCGCGTGCTCATCACCGTGCTGTGCTGCTACGTGTCGGTGTCCCTGCTCTTGCAGACCAAGGACGAATTCCGCTTCATCATCCCCTACGTCGAATTTTCCAAGCAGGTCAAGGGGGGCAAGCCGCTGGTCCTGGACACCAGCGTCATCATCGACGGCCGGATTGCCGATATTTGTGATACGCGCTTTATCGACACCAAGCTGATCGTGCCGCGCTTCGTCTTGCAGGAATTACAGAGCATCGCGGACAGCTCGGACAAGCTGAAACGCAACCGCGGTCGCCGCGGCCTGGACATGCTCAAGCGCATGCAGAGCAACCCCAAGGTTGAGCTGCAAATGCACGAGGCCAACCTGGCCGAACTGCGCGAGGTTCAAAAAGTGGACGAGCGCCTCGTGGTGCTGGCGAAGGTCCTCGGGGCGCGGGTGGTGACCAACGACTTCAACCTGAACAAGATCGCCCAGCTTCAGGGGGTGGAGGTCATCAACCTCAACGAGTTGTCCAACGCGCTCAAGTCAGTGGCCCTGCCCGGCGAGACCTTGGCGCTGCGGCTGGTGAAGCAGGGCGACCAGATCGGCCAGGGCATCGGCTACCTGGACGACGGCACGATGGTGGTGGTCGAGCAGGGCCGGGCGTTCCTCGGCCAGGACGTCCTCATCACCGTGACGAGCGTGCTGCAGACGCCGGCCGGCCGGATGATCTTCGGCCGTATCGACCGACCCCCGCCGGCCTCGAGCGGCGCCGCGGCCGGCGCCGCCGAGAGGCCGCGCGGCGAGGGCTGAGGCCGTAAGCGACACGAATCACGGAGGAGAGTGCCATGACCCTTTCACGCCGTTCTCTGGGTGCCGTTCTGCTCGCGCTGGCCGTCGCGGTGGCCATCGGGCCGCAAACGCGGGGGCAGCTGTCCGCGACCGCCAAGGGCGGCAAGACGACCTCCGACGTGGAACTGGTCGAGAAGCTGCTGGCGGCGCGGCGCGATTACCAGGTGTCGCTGGAAGCGCTGCGGGCGCACTACATCTCCGTCCAGGATACGGAGCGGGCGCGCTGGGCCGAGGACGAGCTGCGCGAGTTCCATCGCATCAACAAGCAGGCCTACAACCTCGACATGGACGTGCCTCCGCCGACGCTGAAGGCGGAGAAGAACATCCCCGAGGCCAACGAGTTGTACAAGCGGGCGATGACCTACAAGGACAAGGGTTGGGGCCCGGACTACATCGATAACCAGCGCCGGGCCGAGTTGCTCTTCCAGCAGATCCTCACAAGCTACCCGGAGAGTGACAAGATCGACGACGCCGCCTACCGCCTGGGGGAGATGTACGAGGGCAAGGCGTACAAGCATTACCGGCGTGCGGCGGTGTATTACCAGCGCTGCTTCCAGTGGAACCCGAACACGCAGTTCGACGCCCGCTTGCGGGCCGCCCGCCTCTACGACCACATCCTGCAAGACCGCAGCGAGGCCGTCCGCCTCTACGAGGATGTCTTGCAGCACGAGACAGACCCGGCGTGGGAGCTGGAGGCGAAGAAGCGGCTGCAGGAGCTGCGCAGCACACGCCCGTAGTACCGGCGAGCGGGGGGCGTCAGCCCCCCGGTTCCTTGACCGGGGGGCTGACGCCCCCCGCTCGCCAGGAGGGGGCCTTGGACATCGCGGTCATCGGCGGCGGCATCTCCGGCATTCGCGCCGCCCTCACCCTGGCCCGCGCCGGCCGGCACGTCACCCTTCTCGAGAAGAACCGCCACCTCGGCGGCCGCGTCTTCTCCTTCCCCACGGCGGAATACGGCGAGATCGACATCGGGCAGCACGTCTGGTTGAAGTGCTGCACCGCCCTGGAGGAGCTGCTGCGCGACCTCGCCGTGCCGGACGAGTGGGTGTATCGGCAGGAGAGCTTCGCCCTGCCGTACAAGCGCCCCGGCGCGTCCGATTTCGTCTTCGCCTCGTCGGCGCTGCCGGGGTTGCTGCACGCCCTGCCCGGCCTGCTCCGCTTCCCCGGGCTCGGTCTCCGCGACCTGTGGCGGCTGTCGTGCGGCATGGCTCGCGCCCGGCTGTACACGGCGCGGCGGCTGGAGGAGCTGGACGCCATTTCCTTCGGCGACTGGCTGCGGCAGCAGCGCCAGCCGCCCGCGGCGGTGGCGCGGCTGTGGGAGCCGGTCGTCCTGGGCATCTGCAACGGGCGGCCCGACGCGGTGTCGGCACGGCAGGCCCTGTTCACCTTCCGCGAGTCGCTGCTGAAGTCGAAGCACGCGGCCGACTTCTGCTTCCTGCGCCGGCCCCTGTCCGCGGTGTTCGACCGGCAGGCGCAGGCGGTCCTGGCCGCGGCCGGCGTCGAGGTGCGGACGAAGGCAACCGTGGGCGCCGTGAGGCCGGGCTCGCCACCCGTCGTGGTCCTGGGGGAGGCGCCGCAGCCGTGCCGGGCCGTGGTGCTGGCGGTGCCGCTGAAGCGCCAGCGCGGACTGCTGCCGGACCCACCGCGGCTCCCGGATCCGCCGCCGGACGGCCCCATCGCCGGCCTGCTGCTGAAGTTCGCCCGCCCGGTGATGGACGAGTTGTTCTTCATGGCGCTGGAGAGCCCGGTGCAGATCGTCTTCAACAAGACGGCGATCTGGGAGGGTCGGGCGCCGGCGGGCGCCCCGCAACTGGTCGAGCTGGTCATCTCCGGCGCCGGGCGCGAGATCCGCCTGGGGGTGGAGCGCATGACGGCGGAGCTGTTGCCCGAGTTGGCGAAGTTGCTGCCGCGCGCCCGCGAAACTCCGCTGCTGGCGGCGCGCCTCCTGGTCCACGGCACCGCCACCTTCGGCGTGCCGCCGGACCGCGAAAGGGATCGCCTGCCGCCGCTGCGACCGGACTGTCCGGGCCTCGTCTTCGCGGGCGATCAGTCGGCGACCGGCTGGCCCTCGACGATGGAATCGGCGGCCCGCGCCGGCTCGGCGGCGGCCCAGGCGCTGCTGGGGAAAAATCCTGCTGGCCTTTGGGCCGTGCCGCGCTTACCGTAGCCGGGGGGCGAGCGCGAGCGCCGCGTGTCGCGGGGCCCCTTACTCACACCAGGGGAGGTTGGCAGTGAATCGTCGTGACTTCACCAGGCTGGCGGCCGCCGCCTTGGGCGGCGTGATGGCGGGGGCGAAACTCGCCGCCGCCGAGGACAAGAAAGAAGAGAAGCCGAAGAAGAAGGACAAGGACAAACCGTTGCTGCTCCAGGAGCCGCACGTCTGCCGTGGGCTGAACACCTGCAAGAGCAAGGGCAAGGGCGGCAAGAACGACTGCGCCGGCCAGGGGCAGTGCGCTACCGCCGAGAAGCACACCTGCGGCGGCGACAACGAGTGCGCCGGCCTCGGTGGCTGCGGCGAGAAGCCGGGTGAGAATACCTGCAAGGGCAAGGGCGACTGCCACGTGCCGCTCGAGGACAAGGCGTGGGCCAAGGCGCGCAAGAACTTCGAGGCCGCCATGAAGAAGGCGGAGAAGAAGTTCGGCGACGCCCCCAAGAAGGAGAAGAAGGAAGAGAAGTAAGCAACGCGTTTAGCCGCCGCCCTCGGGGCGGCGCTCGTAGTGACCCGATTTATCGGGTCGTGTTCGTCATCGACCGCATAAATGCGGTCACTACGAGCGCCAGGGAACCCGCCGCCCCGAGGGCGGCGGCTAAACATCGACCCGGAGTTGCCATGCCAGCATCCCGCCTCGGACACCCCAACCTCGGCCTCGGCGTCGGCCTGCGCACCGTCCACTTCCCGTACCTCTTGAAGAACTTTCCGGCGGTGGACTGGTTCGAGATCATCTCCGAGAACTTCATGGACTCGCTCGGCCGGCCGCGCTACGTCCTCGAACAGATCGCCGAGCGCTACGCCGTCGTCATGCACGGCGTCTCGCTGTCCATCGGCAGCAGCGACCCGCTGAATTTCGACTACCTGATCAAGCTGAAGCGCCTGGCCGCGTCCGCCAACGCCCGCTGGGTGTCGGACCACCTGTGCTGGACCGGCGTCGCCGGGCTCAACGCCCACGACCTGCTGCCGATCCCGCTCAACGAGCAGACGCTGAAGCACGTCGCCGGCCGCGTTCGCACCGTGCAGGAGTTCCTCGAACGGCCGCTGGTGCTGGAGAACCCGAGCACCTACGTCACCTTCGCCGACTCGACGATGACCGAGTGGGAGTTCCTGGCGCGGTTGACGGAGGAAACCGACTGTGGGCTGCTGCTGGACGTGAACAACGTCTACGTCTCCAGCGTCAATCACGACTTCGACCCGGCGGAATACATCCGTTCGGTGCCGCCCGAGCGCGTCGTGCAGTTCCACATCGCCGGGCACACCCACTGCGGCAGCCACATCATCGACACGCACGACGACCACGTCATCGACCCGGTGTGGGAACTGTACCGGTTGGCCCACCGGCACACGGGCGGGGCGGCGACGCTGCTGGAGTGGGACGCGAAGATCCCCGAGTTCCCCGTCGTCCACGCCGAGGTGCTCAAGGCGAAGCAGTACATGGGTGCGGCCCTGGCCCCGCCGGCGCCGGCGAAGGTGGCGGCGGGGCGGGGAGTCGGTGGCACGACGGTCCCGCACCCGCTCTCCTTCATCGTCCCCGAGGTGGCCTAGCGCGGGCCCGGCGAGCGGGTCATTGCGGACGGCCGAAGCGCACCGCCAATTTCGCCCGGGCCGCGTGGACGATCAGGTCGGCGCACAATTCCTCCCCGAGCAGACTGGAGTTTAGCAGCAGGTCGTACTGGTGCGGCTCGCCGGGCTGGCGGTGGAAGTGCGTCACGAGGAATTCGGCGCGGCGGGCGTCGCGCAGGCGGACGCGCTCCGTCGCTTCCTCGACGGTCAGCCGCAGCCACTGGCTGATGTAGGCGATGCGGTCGGCGAGGGGGGCGACGAGGCGGACGTGCAGCGACGTCTCGGCGGGCAGCAGCAGGCCGGCGCCGCGGCCGATCAACACGACGTTGCCCTGCGCCGCCAGCGCCAGGATGGCCCGCGCCAGGCGAACGATCGACGGGTGCTGGCTGACGCTCTGTTCGCGCAGGAGTTGCTCCAGGCGCTGGCCGAGCCAGGCGGCGGCGGCCGGCGGCAGACCGTCGAGCAATTCCTGGTGCAGCGGGCCTTCCTGAGAGACGTATTCGAGCAATTCCTGGTCGTAGACCTGCCAACCGAGGTTGCGGGCGACGCGCCGGCCGATGGTGCCGCCGCGCGAGCCGGCCTCGCGGCTGACGGCGACGGTCAACCCGGCGGGGAACTCGGCGGCCGGCGGCGCCGGCCCGCGGTCCCCCTGGAAGCCGTGCCGCGGCGACTCGCGCGACTCCTCCGGGGGCAGGGGAAAGTCGTCCATGGGTTGGCCTCGCTCACGCCGTCTCATTCCGCCGCGACGTACTCGGTGCGGTTGAACAGGTACATGCCCAGCAGCAGCAGAGCGGCCGCGGCGCCCAACAGCACCAGCAGCGCCGTCGTCCCGCTCACCGGCAGGAAGACCGACGGCGACTCCGGCTGCACGCCGAAGGTGCCGGCGGCATCGTACATCATACAGCGCGTGTAGAAGCTGATGCTGAGGCGCTTCAGGTAGCCCGGCATGTTGCCGAGGATCGTCTCCAGGAAGAAGCCGTAAACCAGGGCGATGATGGCCGGCCGGCGGAAGTACGCCCCGATCAGGTGGAACAGGGCGCCGAAGGCCAGGGTGGCGCAGAGCACGGCGGGCCAAAACAGCCGCAGCGCTTGCAGCCCCGGCCGGCCGGCCGCGACGCACAGCAGCGCGAAGCCGCCGAGGTTCAGCGCCAGCGCCCACGGCAGCAGGGCCACGAACTTGGCCAGGTAGATCGCCGGTCGCGGTAAGGGCCGTGTCAGCAGCCAGAGCAGGTTGTGGCCCTCGCGGTCGCCGCCCAGCGCTTCGGTGCCGAAGCTGAGGCTCCACAACGGCAGCAGGAAGCTGACGAAGATCCGGAAAATGCTGTTCGAGAAGCGGATGAAGTCGCTGCGCTGAAGGACGGCCCAGGCGGACTGCAACAGGCCGTCGTCCAGGCCGGCCGCCCCCGGCGATCCGAGCGGGGCGATCGCCGAGGTGGCGACATACGTCTCGCCGAGGGCCTGCTCGTAGGTAAGACCCATCCAGCGCCCCTGGGACCGCCACGGCCGCCCCTCCAAGCCCCAGCCGGCCGAAAGCGTTTGCACGCCGACGGCCAGGGCCGTCAGCGCCAGCAGGGCCAGCGAGATCCACACCATGTGGCGCACCCGCGCCTGGCGCTGCCAGCTCAGGCAGACGAGGTAAAGCCATGCCGAGAGCGTCGAGCTTTGCGTGTGGAGTGTTAAGTTTTCAGGTTCGGGCTTCGCGTCATGGGCTGGGGGACCCGTCTCAGGTGCTGACGTGCTCATAACTTCACCACCCGCGTCTTCAACTGACATCTCAACACTCACGACCCGCGGCGCCCGCCCAGCAAATACCCCAAAATCGCCTCCGCCGAGTCGTCCAGCGTCTCGACGTGGCGCACGTCGTGCCCCTCTTCAAGGACCAGGGCCGTCAGCTCCTGGAAGAACTTGCGCGGGTTGCGCGCCCGCGCCACCAGGCCGCCGTCCTCCCCCAGTTCCACGCCCACGACGTCCTCCAGCGCCATCAGGGCCGCGGCCAGGCGGCGCGGCTGGTCGCAGTGCATCCGCACCGAGAGCGGCTGGTCGTCGAGCAGGTCGCGGATCTGCGTCAGGGTGCCGACGGCGGCGATGCGGCCGCGGGCCATCACCGCGACGTGGTCGGTCAGCTTCTCCAACTCGTCCAGTTCATGACTGGACACCAGCAAGCACTTGCCGCGCGCCGCCAATTCGCGGTAGAGGGCGACGAACTCCTGCCGGCCGACCGGGTCGATGCCGCTGAGCGGCTCGTCGAGGATTAGCAAGCGCGGGTCGTGGATGAGGGCCTGGGCCATCTTCACGCGCTGGCGCATGCCCCTGGAGTAGCCGCCGATGGGCCGGTCGCTGCGGCCGGTCATGCGCACCAGCGCCAGGGCTTCCTCGGTGCGCCGCCTCGCCTCGGCCCGGTCGTAGCCGCACAGCCGGGCCATCGCGCACACGAATTGTCGCCCCGACATCTCCTCGTAGAAGGCGTCCACGTCGGGGCAGTAGCCGACCAGGCGCTTGCCCGGCTGGCCCCAGGCGTCGTGGCCGAGGACGGAGACGCTGCCGATGTCCGGCCGCAGCTGCCCGGTCGCCAGGCGCAGCAGCGTCGTCTTGCCCGCCCCGTTGGCGCCGACCAGGCCGGTGATGCCGCCGCGCAGCTCCAGCGTCACCTGGTTGACGCCGAGGACCGGGCCGTACCACTTCGACACGCGGTCGAACAGCAGGACCGGACGGGGAATTGCAGATTGCAGATTGCAGATTGCAGATTTCCGCGCCGCGGGCGGCGCAGGTGGTGTGATAGCCTCTCCCTGTTGTCGATTCGCTGTCTCCATGGCGCCGTCTCCAATCTGCAATCTGCAATCTGCAATCTGCAATCACTTGACGATCTCCACCGCCTGGATGCGGAGGACGAGGGCGACGAGGCAGGCGGCGCAGAGGACGACCAGGACCCCGCCGGCCTCATACCAGGCCGGCTGCGGCCAGGGGGGGATGCGATCCGGCGGCACGTCGAGGAGCCAGTTGCCCACCAGGTAGGCGTCGTTCCACAGGTCGATCAGGCGCAAGCGCGGGTGGAATTGCAGGCCATCGACCAGCATCGACGCCACCAGCTTCGGGAACAGGAACACCGTCGCCCAGGTCATGATGATCGGCACCGTCGTCTTCATCCAGCTCGCCACCGCCACGATCAGCAGGCTGAAGGTGACGGTCAGCACCAGCCCGTAGCCCAGGATGCCGAAGCAGAGGTGGGCGCTCTCGCGGACGTAGTCCCAGCCGTCGAGGAAGCCGAACTCCACGAACAGTACCAGCGCCGGCAGCGTCGTGACCATGTTGATGAAGACGCCGGCCGCCAGGCACTTGCCGAGCAGGTAGTGCCAGCGGCTGATCGGCTTGGACAGGTAGAAGGCCATGCTGCCGTGGCGGATGTCGTTGCCGACGATCATCGAGCCGGCCAGGGCCAGGATAACGAGGATAATGTAGCTCTGATACCAAAAGAAATTGCGGTAGGTCTCGCCGTTGCCGGTCAGCTTGAGGGCGTGTCGCAGGATGCGGAAGAGGTCGTGCGGGTCGTAGCGGCCGAAGCCGCCCAGCTGCACGTTGGCCTCGGTGACCTGGGTGTCGGCCCAGGCGAGGAAGTACTGCCCGAAGAAGAAGAACAGGAAGATCATCATCCCCAGGCCGTAGATGACCCAGAACGGCCACCAGCGGAACATCATGCGCAGGCCGACGCGCGCCACGGGCCAGACGCCCAGCAGCGGCTCCTGGAACTCGCCGCGCCACGGCCGGTAGTGCAGCAGGTTCGGTTGACCCATGATGCCCTTTCCGCCCGTTTAGCGGCCGCCCTCGGGGCGGCGCGTTGAGCGCCGCCCCGAGGGCGGCCGCTAAACGGCGCCGTCCTTCCCGTTCTCCGCGAGCACGCGGTGGAACAACTCCTCGAGGTCCTCGTCGTCGCGCTGCAGCCCGCGCAGGACGACGCCGCTGTTGTCCGCGAGGGTGAAGAAGGCCCGCGTCGTCCAGCCTTCCGGCACCGCCACGCGCAGGCCGCCGTGACCATTGTCCTGGAGGACCTTGACACCTTCAAGGCGCAACTCGTGGAGGAAGGTGTGCGGGTCGCCCTGAATTTGTAAACGGTAACGGTCCTGACGGGTCGTGCGCAGCTCGGCCACGCCCCCCTGCTTGAGCACCTGGCCGTGATGGAGGATGACGACGGTGTCGCAGACGCGCTCGACGTCGCCGAGCAGGTGGGTACAGAGCAGCACCGATTTGCCGTGATCGCGCCCCAGCGACAGCAGCAGCCGCAGCATCGCCTCGCGCCCCGCCGGGTCGAGGCCGCTCGTCGGCTCGTCCAGGAGCAGCACCGGCGGGTCGTGGACCAGCGCCTGACCCAGTTTCAGGCGCTGCTTCATGCCGGTGGAGTACTCCTCCAGGCGGCGGTAGCGGGCGTCTTCCAGCTCCAGGTAGCTGAGTACCTCGTGGGCCCGCCGCAGGGCCTGCTTGCGCGGCATGCCGTACAGTTCGCCGGCCAGGGCGACGTACTCGCTGCCGGTCAGGCCGGGGACGAGAGCGCCCGCCTCGGGCATGTAGCCGATGGCCCGCCGCAGCGTGCCGCCCGCCGAGGCGAGGTCGTAGCCAAGGAGGCGGCCCGACCCGGACGACGGCGGCAGCAGCCCCAGGAGGATTTTCAACAGGGTCGATTTGCCGGCGCCGTTGGGGCCAAGGAGGCCGATGCGGCCGGGCTGGAGAGTTAGGCTGACTTCGTGGAGGGCGCGGTTGCTGCCGTAGAAGCGCGAGACGCGGTCCAACTCGATGAGGGCCGCTGGCCGCTGCACACTCCTCGAAGTCGTCACCGCTGACGCCACGTCCCGTCCCTCTGGCCGACCGCCACCGCCCGCGCCTCCTTATTGTAGCAGCCGCCGGCAAGGATGCCGAAGGCCGAGCTCTCATTCCAAAAGGCGAAGCCGATCCGCTAGAATGCAGCCATGACGCCAATGCCCTCACCGTCGTCAGCGTCGCCCCCTCCTCCGCCCACGATTCACGAGGCGGAGCGGGCTTCGGGCGCGTCGGGGGCGGTGCTGTGGGGCGCCGAGATCGATTTCGCGGCCGCCGTCATCCGCCGTCAGGCAAACGAAGACGTGGTGGTTCGGGGCGACGACCTCGACGCCAATCGAGCCCGGGCGCAGAGCGTCGAGGCAGCCGTCGGCCCGTACCTGCGCGGCCCGCCCCATAAGCGTAGCGCCGGCCCCCTGGCCCTGCCTCATTTCCAGCAGTTCACGCCACCGCCGGACGGCCACACCTTTTACGAGACGGACAAACGAAAGGCGAGGAAGCGGCCATGAAGTACTTCACCCCGGCATTGTTCGCCCGACAGCAGAACTTCGACACCGCGGCGATGGATGCCGCCGACGCCGATTGGGAGGCCGCCGAGGAACGCTACGAGCAGCGCTTGCAGAACCTGGCCCCGCTTATCGACCCGGTGCTGAAGCGCTTTGAAGGCATCCTCCTGCACGACGCGACCGTGTGGGGCATCAGCCGGCGCGAGGACCAATTCGTCATCGTCCTCCACAAGGACATCCCCCCGCGCGACGTGGTGACGCTTACCTACACCCTTGCGGGCGAACCGCTGCTCGATCACGACGCGCTGCCGCCGCAATTCCGCTCGCGCGGGATGCAGTTCGAGTACGACGAGTTTGACGTCGGGCAAGAGAGCGGCCAACCTCACTTCACGCACTCCATCCTCTTCAGCAACGGCTGGGAAATTCGTCTTCCCTTCCGCGAGGTCCAAGTCATGCTCGCCCAGCCCATCTACCCCTTGCCGCCTGGCCAATCCCCGGGCAAGGCGCGATCCGCGTGAGGAAGGAGCGGCGCGGTCACTCCACGTCGCACAGGAAGATCGGCGGCCAGTGGTAGCACGTCACCGACGGACTCGGGCCGACCACCGACTTCGCCTGCCCCAGGGCCTCGCGGATGGTCGGCGCCGTCCCGAAGCCGAGCCGATCCGCCACAAACCTGTCGCCGCCGACCGCGATCACCCGGCCGCACCAGGCGGCGCCGTAAATCCCCCAGTACCACATGTAGAACGGGTGGACGCCGTGGTAAGCGTGCCCCTCGCGGTACATTTTGACGTACTTCGGGTCGTGCGCGAACTCCTGCTCGAAGCGCGACTCCATCACCTGCGGGTCGCGCGTCTGCGATAATACGCGGTCGAAAAACTCGACGTAGCTGGGGTGGTGCTCGGTGTTCCAGCGGTTGTACAGCGGGTGCGTGAAGATCAGCACACCCCCCTTGCGCACCAGCGGCTGGCCGCGGTAGAGGTTGAAGCCGTAGCCCACCGTCGTCACCCACTGCAGGATCGGGTTCATGACGGAGTTGACGTTATACGGGCACAGGTAGGGCAGCCCCATGACGACCACGTCGCTCGGCCCCTTCACCTTCACCGCCTGCTGTCGCAAGACGTTTTCGACCGTCTGCTCGTGGACGAGATCGACGTTGCCGGCGTGGACGCCCGTCAGACCGTAAGGAGCGCGCTGGCTCATCCAGATACGGCGGCGCAGCTCGTAGGGCAGCACCTTGAGGCCGAGGCGGTTGGCGTGGAAGTTGAGCGAGTCCCAGGCGTTCCAGGTGCGCTCCGGCTTCTGGAGGTTGCGGAACAGCGGCGGGAACGTGTTGGTGTTCAGCGTCGTCTCGACGTGGAAGCTCTTGACGTGCGGGGCGACGACGCGGCCCATGCGCTCGCAGGTGCGCTGCAACATCGACGCCCGGGGGTCCATGTAGCTCTTGCAGTTCATCAGCGTGTGGACGTTGTGATGGTGCCGGATCGTGCGGTACGTCGTCAGCCCGGTGTTGATCGACTTGTGCCCGCCGTCCATCGTCACCAGGTTGATGTTCACGTAGACGAGCAAGTCACTCTCGGCGACGCGCTTGTTGATCCACACCTCCTCGTCGTGCTCCGTCTTGCCGAGCAGGACGACGCCATCGGGATCCTCGGCGTCGTGGTTGTACAGGTGTCCTTTTGGATAAAAGCGGTCGAAGATGCGCGCCCCGAGGACCTCGCGCAACTCCGGCCCGGTCATCTTGCGGTGCAGGGCGATGGCGCAGATCAGATGAATGTCGTCAACGCCCCTGGCGGCGCACTTGTCGAGGATTTGTTCGATGATCCGCTGGCGGACGTCTGGGGTACGCATCGGCGGCAGCGGCAGCGAAATGTCGTCGAAGGCGATGGTGAGCTTCATCCCCGGGCGCAGTTGTGCCGACAGCGGGTCGGCGCCGAGCGGGTTTTCGAGGGCCTGCTCGATGGCGCCGTCCACGTCCTCGACGGCCGGGAGCGGTTGCGGCGGGTAGATGACGCGCGTGCCGGCGGGCAACCCTTCCCAGACGAACTGTTCGCCGGCGTGGAAGAAGAACGGCTCGCCGTCGCGCTCGACGGTGCGGACGCAGTCGGAGCGGTCGATCTGCGGGAGGGTGGCGATCATCGCGGGTCTCCTCGTTTAGCCGCCGCCCTCGGGGCGGCGCTTCCAGCGTCGGCAGCCGCAATCGAGGCTCGTCACCGGAGGGCGGGACCGATTACGGCGACTCCTTCGGCGTGCGCGACTTCCGCGGCCGCGTCGCTCCGTTGGTGCCGTTGGTCTCCTTTGCCGCGTTCGTCTTCGCCCGCCGCTTGGCCCAGCGGTCGAACTCATCGGAGGAGAGCAGACTGTGGCTGTCAAGTTGCAGTCGCACGGCGAAAAGTATCTGCGGGCGGACGAACTGGTCGGGGGGGTAGTCGGCGAGGGTGATCACAGTCCCGTTCGGCGCGTATTCGCAGATTCGCACGGTGTTCTTCCCCAGCGGATTTGTCCCCAGGGTGTCGCAGTCGAAGCCCAACCTCCGCAGTAACGCCCACAGGTCGGCGTAACGAGCCGCGTTCGTCCAGCGGGCGTAGCCGGTCGTCTCACGCATGATGCCGCACCCCTTTCGTCTGGCTCTGAATCGCGGTCTTCGCCGCCGCGGAGTTCACTCACGGCAATCCCAGGGCGGCCTTCAGACACCCGTCCAGTCTCTGCATCAGCGCGGGCGACAGCTAGCCGATCACCTTGCCGATCCGATCCTCGCTCATGGTCACGAGGTGGAGGCACGTCACGACCGAATCTTGTTTCAGGCCGCTCGCCTGCCCGTCGGGGGTAGCGACTTGGACGAGCAGGTTGGCCGGGTCGGATGCCTCGCTGAGGTTGGTCGTGACCTCAGCGACGATGGCGTGACGGAGAGTCCCGTTGTACCCGTCGGCCTGAATGACCACCACAGGCCGCTTTTTGCCGCGTGTCCCTGCCGCGTGAGGAAAGCGGGCCAAAGCGACATCGCCTCGACGGACTTTCATTCGTCTTCTTCCTGGTACGCTTTCATCCCTTCCCAGCCGAGGGAGTCGGCGTCTTCGGCCGCCAGTCGGTCCATCTCCTCGTCCGTCCAGGGGCCAGCGTCGAAGTCCGCCTCCTTGATCCGGTCGTACTCCTCGGCCCGGAGCAGGATGAACGTCTCTTGCGTTCCCGGGTCCACCAGGCGCAGCGGCTCGCTGGGTTGCTGGCGCACCGCACGGCGCATCTCCTCGGTTAACTCGATCATGGCTACCTCCTCCCCGCTGATCTTACTCCGTCGGTCGTCCAAGCCACAAGGGTCCCGCGCGCACCGTCAACGGAGGTCGAAAATCGTCTTGACCGACCTATGCGGCCCGGTTGCCAACGCCGTCTGAATGGCGCGCTTGTAGTCGGTTAGGGGGAAGCGGTGCGTCACCAGCGGCCGCACATCGGCGCGGCCTTGCCGCAGGAAGCGCAGAGCCAGCTCGAACGTTTTGACCCGCTCCTCCCCGAACGCCTCAACGCCGTAGGCGTAGACGCCCATCACGTTCAGCTCCTTGAACCAGATGGTCGTCCAATCGACGGTTTTCGGGATGGCGGGCATCCCGACGAGGACCGTGCGGCCGCGGGCCCTGGTGAAGCGCAGCGCGTCGTCGAGCGAGCGGGCCGAGCCGACGCAGTCGAAGACGAGGTCGAAGCCGCCGAGGACGGTCGGCTGGCCGATCTCCGGCTGGTGCATCGTGGCGCCGGTGCGCTGGCACAGGGCCTCGTACTGTCCGCGGCCGGCGGTCAGGATTTCGTGGGCGCCGAGTTGCTTGGCGAGTTCCTGCTGATGCGGGTGTTTGGCGAGGGCGACGATCCGACAAGGGGCCTCGACCGCCCTGAGCGCCGCGATCGTGAGGAGGCCCATCGTGCCGCAGCCGAGGATAAGGATGGTCTGAGTACTGAGTACTGAGTACTGAGTACCCAGCGCTCGCAGCACACCGTGCAGGGCGCAGCTGAACGGCTCGACCATCACCGCGGCGTCATCGGCGAGCGCGTCGGGAACCTGGTGCAACTGCACCTCGTGCGCCACCAGCGAGCCGGACCAACCGCCGCCGGTGTCGCGACAGTAGCCGGTCTGCACCCCGGCGCTGACGTCTCCCTTGGTCACGTTCACGCAGTTGCCGTACTGCCCCGCCTGACAGGCGGTACACGCCGGTTCGAGGCCGCGGACGCCGCAGTGCAGCGCCGGCTCGACGACGACGCGATCACCGACCGCCACCGCGCGGACCTCGGGGCCGACCTCCTCGACGATGCCGACGACCTCGTGGCCGAAGGTGAAGGGGAACGACGTCAGCGGCGCGAAGAAGGGACTGCCCTCGGCGGCGATGGAGGCGAGGTCGCTGCCACAGACGCCGCTCAGCAGAGGGCGGACCCGGACCCAGTGGGCGTTCGGCAGGCGCGGCGGCTCCACGTCGCGCAGGCGCAGCAGGGCCCAGGGGCCGGTGGCGAGGCTCGGGAAGCGCTGGCCCAGGGCCTTCAGGAGGAGCCAGGCCGGGATGCTTTTGACGCACTGCAGAGCGAGCAAGGGGATGACCTCACGGGGACGGCAACTTCCACTCCTCGACGCGCCAGCGGCCCTCGGCCGCCAGCTTCCGCAGCCGCCGGTCCGGGTTGACCGCGGCGGGGTGGCCGACGCACTCCAACATCGACAGGTCGCCGTAACTGTCGGTGTAGGCGAACGACTGCGCCAGATCGATGCCGTACTTGCCGGCGTATTCCCGCATCAGCTCCCCTTTGCGTTCCTCGGCGATGGGCGGGCCGTCGATCTCCCCCGTCAGAATGCCGTCGCGCTCGACGAGGTGCGTGGCGATCAGGTCGGCCCCGAGGTGTTCCGCCAGCGGCCGCATCACGAAATCGAGACCTCCCGTCACCAGGACGAGGCGGTGCCCCTGCCGCCGGTGTTCCTCGACGCAGACAACCGCCGCGAGAAAGAGGCGGCGCCGCAGGTTGTCCGCGAAAGTCAGGCGGTGCCAGGCGCGCAGGTCATCAGCGCGCAGGCCGGCGTAGCGGCGGTAGAAGACGACGTTGACGCGGCTGCGGCTGCGGCGGTCGATCCAGATGAGTCGCGGCACGTCGAGCATTAGCCCGGCGAGCGACAGGGCGTAGCGCGGCCGGCTGAGGCGGGCGCGCTGATACCACAGGAGCGGGTTGAGGATGGTGGTGCGCGTGAGCGTGCCGTCCACGTCGAAGAAGGCGGCGACGGACGCTGGCACGGTTGGGATCCTTTCTCATACCGGGGGGTCAGTCCTTCGAGCGCTTCTGCCGCTTCAGTTCGGCCCGCAGCTGCTCCACCTCCGCCGCCAACTCGTCGGCGCGCTTCCTCTCCCGTGCGGCGCGCTCCTGCCGTGTCGGCAGCAATTCGCCCGTCGCCGCATCGATGAGACGAAGCATCCCGCCTTCCGGCACCATCCGCAGCCCCAGCTCCTTGCTCGTCAGGCTACCGTCGCGGGCGGGCCGGATCACGGCGTACACGCCTTTCTTCTTGAGGCGGAACCCCTGCAAGGGCGGATGCACGTACTTCTTCTCGGGGTCGAAGATGAAGTATTCCGGGATGCCGATGGCCGCGTAGACCTCCACCTTCGGCCCCACGTCCTCCCGCCAGGTCTTCTTCGACGCGACCTCGAACAGAACACACGGGAGCGTGCCCTCCTCCCACACCCGGAACGAGCGGCGCGTGTGGTCGCCGACGCCGCGCGCCACGAGGATATCCGGGTCACGCCGCTTCTTCGGGTCGTTGAAATCCCAGTACAGGATCAGGTTCGACGCAATGAACCAGCCGGGCGGGCCGGTCAGGTAGTCCTGAAGCGTCTCGTACAGCCAGAAGATCGCCGCGTAATGGAAGCCCGTGTCCCCCATCGGCCGTCCGTCCTCGTCGGGAAACCGTGGATCGATCGTCGTCCCCGGTAACGGCTTGAGAGGTACGATCATGATTCTTCCCTCGCAGGGAACGCTAAGCCGCAAGCGGCGGGGCGGCGAACGTTAACCCTCCCCACCCCGCATCTTCACGATGACCTGGCGCACGTCCTCGGCGATCTTGCGGTACAGCCCCACCCGGTCGGCGTCGGCGTGCTGCGCCCGGTACTCCTCCATCGTTAGCGGCGGCGCGAAGGTCACGCGCACCTTCGACCGCCGCGGGATCGCCCTCCCCTTGGGCATCGCGGCGAAGGTCCCCTGGATCAGGCACGGCACGATCGGCACGCCCAGCTCCACGCCCAGCAGGCCGATGCCCGGCTTGAACGGCAGCAGCTCGCCGCCAACGCTGCGCTTCCCCTCCGGGTAGATCAGCACCGGATGACCCGACACCAGGACCGACCGCGCCAGCCGCAACCCCTCGATCACCCGCTCGGTGCGGTCGAACGGAATCACCTTCAGGAAGGTGTGAAAGAACCAACCCTTCAGCCGGCGGTTGAAGAAGTAGTCGCGGGCGCCCATGATGAATAACTCGTGGCCGCGCTTGCCGAAGGCGGTCACCACGGCGCCGGTGTCCAGGTGTGAGGTGTGGTTGGCCGCCACGACGAAGCCGCCGCGCGGCAGGTGCTCGGCGCCGCGCACCTCGAAGTCAAACCAGCTCCAGGCGTAGAAGCGCATCAGCGACCGCGTCAGGCAGCGCAAGGAGCGCTTCGCCAGCCCCCCCTTCAGCCACGGCCCGTCGTCGAAGAAGCCCTTGGGCGCCAGCACCTTGCCCCACTGCGGCACCACCTCCGGCCGCTCGACCACGGCCAGGTCGCCATCGACCCTCTGCCGTACCGCCTCCACCACGTCGCCGAAGGTGTGCAGCCCGTGCCCCAGCGACTCCGGCAGCGGCACCTGGAAGTGCGTCTCCAGGGCCAGCAGCAATTCCACCTTCGACAGCGAATCGAGGCGCAGGTCGGCCTCCAGGTCGCTGCGCGGCCCGACCTGGGAGCGCGGCACGCCCGCCAGGCGCGCGACGATGGTGCGCATCCCCTCCTCCAGGGCGTGCTGCGAGCCGTTGTGGGTGCCGTTGCGCGCCTGCGGCTCGTGGCCGTTGGCCCCGGGTTGCGGCACGCCGGCTGGGCGCGACGAGCGCAGCCGCTGCAGCAGGTCCTGCTTGACGCGCGGCCGGTCCACCACACCCAGGGAGTTCCTGGGCAGCTCCTGCTCGACGACGTGGACGCGCTGCAGGCGCTGGTACGTCGGCAGCGTGCGCGAGCGGTCCTGCACCGCCTGGCGCACCCGCCCCTCGAAGGACGCCGCGTGCAGCCCCTCGCGATCGGGCACCACGACGGCGTGGATCGTCTCGCCCATCACCTCCTCGTCCCAGACGCCGACGACGCACAGTTGGCCGACCTGCGGCAGGCCCGAATAAAGGTGTTCCACCTCTTCTGGATAGACGTTCTTGCCGGCGGCGGTGACGATGATGTCCTTGATGCGGCCGGTCAGGTAGAGGTAGCGCTCGCGGTCGATGTAGCCGACGTCGCCGGTGTGCAGCCAGCCGTCGCGCAGCACGCGCTCGGTCGCCTCCGGGTTCTTGTAGTAGCCCGGCGTGACGTTCGGGCCGCGCAGCACCACCTCGCCGACGCCGCGCTCGTCCGGGTTGACGATGTCCACCTCGACGCCGGGCAGCGGCAAACCGACCGACCCCTTGCGGGCGGCGCCGAGTGGGTTGGCGGTCGCGATGGGGCCACTCTCGGTCAGGCCGTAGCCCTCGCACAACTCGAAGCCCATCGCCGTGAAGTGGTCGAAGACCTGCGGCGCCAGGGCCGCCCCGCCGCTGACGAAGGCCCGCAGCTTGCCGCCCAGCTCCTGGTGGACGCGCGCAAACAGCCGGCGGCCCACGTCGCGCCCCGTCAGCGCCCGCACCAGCTTGCTCACCACCTTCAGCGTGTCGAACCAGAGGCGGGCGCGGCGGCCGTGCTGCGACACCTGCCGGCGGATGGCGTCGTGCAGGATGTGGAAGACGCGCGGCACGCCGATCAGCGTCGTCGCCTGCGTCTCGCGCATGGTCTCGAGGATGACGCGGCTGCGCAGGGTGTCGCAGTACGTCACCGTGGCGCCGACGTAGAGCGGCACCAGGAAGCCGCCCGTGAACTCCAGGGCGTGGTGCAGCGGCAGCACCGAGATGAAGTTGTCGCTGGCCCGCGGCGGCAGCAGCTGCACCACCCCCATGACGTTCGACACGAAGTTGCGGTGCGTCAGCATCACCGGCCGCGGGTCCGTGCTGTGTACCCCCGTCGTGAAGATGATCGACGCCAGGTCGTCGGGGCCGACCAGCGATGAGTGGTGCAGCCGCGGCGGCGTGGGGCAGGCTGCCAGCCTGCCGTCCCCACCGGCGGCAGGCTGGCAGCCTGCCCCACGTTCAAACGGGGCGCAGCCGGCGTTGATGTTCAAAAACAGCGGCGCTCCCTCGGCCTGGCGCGCCTCGGCCGAGAATGTCTTATAAGCGCTCACCGAAGTCAGGATCGCCCGCGCTTCGACGTAGCGGGCCATGCCCATCACGTCGCACTCGCGCAGCTGGCGGTCGGTGGGGACGACGGCGGCCCCCAGCGTTACTGCCGCGAGGTAGGCGGTGCCCCATTCCGGCTGGTTGTCGGCGTACAGCAGGACGCGGTCGCCCTTGTGGATCCCCAGGGCGTGCATCCGCGCCGCCGCCTCCTCGACGCGGCGCTGCAGCTCGTCGTAGGTCAGGCGCAGCCAGCGGCCGTCGCGCTTCGTCTGCAGGGCGACCGCCTCGGGGGCGCGGTCGGCCGAGCGGGCCAGCAGGTCGGGGATGGTCCGCAGCGGCACACCGCCGCCCTGGTCCAGCTCGTCGTCGGCCAGGTTGAGCACGTTGCGCTTCAGGCCGGGAATGTGGATGTTGCCGATGTAGTCGCGCCAGTCGATGCCGCGCGGGTCGAAGGCGAACTCCTGCTGCTCCGCCGGCGACAGCGCGTTCCACAGCGCCTGCGTGTTGGTCGTGTGGTAGCGCGACTCGATGTGCGTGTACGGGCTGTAGATGTCCACGTAGTGCAGCAGCAGGTCGAGCTGGGCGCGCTTGACGCTAAGCCGGCGGCGGGCACGGTCGATCTTGCGGACGAATGAGAACGGCCGCAGCAGCGCCGCGGCCACCTGCAGAGGGGCGCCGTACTTCCACAGCAGCTTGCGGCGGTACGAGGCCACGTCGGGGTAGGTCCACTCCGGCGTGTCGATCCGGCTGCCGTCGCGCTGGACCATCGGGTTCTTGGCGAAGTACTCGCGGCCGACCTCGAAGACGGTGCGAAAGTGGACCGGGTTCAGCTCGCCCGTCGCCACCTGGTAGACCTTGAAGCCGCGCTCGGCCGCACAGCGCGGGGCACAGGCCAGGATGGCGTTGACCACGTGGTCGCACGGGATCAGGTCGCAGATGGTGTCCTGCCGGGCCGGGAAGTCCTTCAGGTGGCCCTTACCGTAGCCGACGAAAAGCGGGTCGCCCATGCGGAAACCGTCGATCCACCCCGGCTCCGGCTCGTGGAAGGTCGATTCGATGATCGCCGGCCGCAGGATCACCGTCGGCAGGTCGCCGCGGTACTTCGCCGCCAGCTGCTCGCCCATCCACTTGGTGAAGGTGTAGGTGTCGTGCCAACCGTGCTCGCGCGCCCGCTTCAGGCCGAGGGCGACCAGCTCCTTCCTGGCCAGCTCACGGTCGGCGCCGCAACGCTGCTTGATCGCGGCACATTCCTGCTCCAGGCGCCGCGCCTCGGCCTCGACGTCGAAGTCCGGCCGCGTCACCTCTTCCGCGATCCAGCCCTTGCGCGTGCCGCTGACGTAGCAGGTCGAAATGTGGATGACCGCCTGGAGACGGCGGCAGTCGCGCGCCACGTCCATCATGCGGCGGGCGCCCATCGTGTTCAGGTTCAACGACAGGTCGAGGCGCTCGTCGAAGACGACGACGGCGGCCGAGTTGATGACGACCTCGACCTCGTCGCACAGGCGGCGGTAGTCGTCGTCGCTGACGCCGAGGCGCTCGTCGGTCAGGTCGCCGTTGAGGACGGCGACGCGCTGCTCGACGAAGACGTCGAAGCGGTCGCCGAGTTCCTTCTTGAGGCGGTCGAAGATGCTCGACTTGAGGACCTCGCCCCAGAAGCGCTCGTCGGCGGTGACGGTGCGGCTGGCGCGCTCCTTGGGCCGGATGAGGAGGTAGAGGCGGCGGATGCCCGGGAGGCTGCGGAGGATTTTCTCGACCAGGGCCTTGCCGAGGAAGCCGGTGGCGCCCGTGACTAGCACCGTTTTGCCGGTGAAGAACTCCTGAATCGTGCTCATCTTCTGCCGCTTATCCGCTGCGCCCGGCGCCCGGGGGTGCCGTGGGGGATGCCTTTGCAATGCCGTCGCGCCGGCGACGGGAGGAAAGCCCCCCGCCCCTCCAGCGACTCCGGGCTGGCGCGTGAGGCTTTCGACAAAGGCGACATGGGAACGAATTCATGTGCATGCCGGCCGCGAAGAGAATGTTATACGACAGGGGGCGCAAGCGTCAATCAGCGAGGGCCGCGGTGCCGTCCCACCTTCCGGGCTGGCAAAGGCTCGCCCGACGCGGTAATCTCGTTGTGTTGCTTGTTCCGAGCCATTCGAGGGGAAGTCGTGATCCTTCGTTGCGTCCTGGACGGATTTCTGCTGCCGGCCGAGTTCTGCGCCGAGGCGCCGCAGCTGATCGCCTACGACGGCGACGAGGGCTTCCGCCTGGAGGCCGTGGAAGCCCTGTTCTACGAACTGGTGTCGGCCAGCTGCGACGACCTGGTGCTGCTCCAGCGCGCCGGCTACCGCCTGCTGCGCATCGCCGACGACTTCCGCCGGGTCGAAGGCGCGGCGTGAGAGGGAATCCGTTCACACCGAGGCCGCCTCGATCACCTTCTTTCCCTCCGCGTGCGGCAGGGTCCTCCCCCAGAACAGCACCAGGGCGGCAACGCCGACCAGGGGCGCCAGCCCCGCGAGGGCCACACCCAGCGAGTAGGAGCCTCTCGCCTTCACCAATTCGCCGACCGCCGCCTGCAGCAGGTACATAGCCAGCCAGTTGATGCAACCCAGCGCGCCCGTCAGCTTGCCCTGGTGGCGTGTCGTCAGCTCCTGGCTGAAGGAGTAGTACAAGGGGAACAGTCCCAGCGCCGCGAAGCCGATCACCAACAGGAGCCCGAGGAGGAGCGGCCCCCGCCCGAGCAGCGCGACAGCGACGCTCAGCGCAGTCAGCCCGGCGCAGGCGGCGAAGACGCACACCCGACTGGCGTGGACCGTCCGGCCGCGCCGGGATAGATACAGGGCCGCCGCCCCCGCCGCCAGCGAGCCGGCGTCGGTCGAGACGTAATAGGCCACCATGAACCCCGAGGTCGTCGCCTCGCTGTAAAGCAACTGTTTCTGGAGGAACAACGGTAGCCACGCCCGGAAGAAGTGCCACGCGGTGTTGACGGCTACCACCAGCACCACCAACACCCAGAAGCGGCGAACGAAGGCGCCACGGGGCAGCTTCTCCCCCTCCTCGTCAGCCTGCGTGCAGCGGAAGAGCCAGCGCGCCACCGCCACGATGCCCAGGGCGCTGACGCCGGCCTTGACCGCCAGCGTCGCGCCCGGGTCATCGACCTGCAAGAGTTGCAGGGCGACGTCCATTCCCCACAGCAACACCAGCCACCCGACAATGCCGATGAGCGAGGGCGACACGCGGCGTTCCATCGCCAGGTCGGCGCGGCGCACCAGGAGCAGCCACAGCAGCACCCACGTCACGCCGAGGGCGCCGATCACCATGAACGGGTAACGCCACGCCCCCGGGTGGTAGACCGGGGCCAGCGCCACGGGAAGGAGGCCGGCGAAGTGGCCTCCTGGTTGGCCCGCGCCTGCCAGGCCGCCGACGGCGCCCGCGACCCATTCCGGATACTTCCCCGGGTTGCCTTCGAGCACCAGCCACCAAATGATCAGGGGCGTCAGGATCGCTCCGAGGGCGGCGCCGCTTTGGAGGATGCCGTTGCCCATGCCTCGCTGGCTGGGGGTCAGGATGTGCTGCGTCGTGCGCAGGGCGCACGGCCAATTGCCTGCCTCCGCCAGGCCGAGGAGCGACCGGCACAACAGCAGGCCGACGAACCCCCCCACCAGTCCCGTTGCGAACCCCTCGGCCGACCAGGCCAGCAGGGCGAGCGGGTAGAGTAGCGTCACGTTCCAGCGGTCGGCCATCCAGCCGAAGATGATGGCCCCGACGGCGAAGGCGAAGGCGAAGGCCGATTCGAGTTGCCCGTATTGCCGCTCGTCCATCCCGAACTCGCCCATGATGCGCGCGGCACTCAGGTTGAGCGTCAGCCGGTCCATGTAGTTGAGCATGGTGGCCAGCAGCAGCAGGCCGCAGAGGAGCCATTTCCAGGAGGGAGAGCGAGCGGGCGCGACGTTCGGGAGGGGATCCGGCATGACGGTCGGCGCGTCTCGGGGTGGGGGCGGCATCCCGGCAGTGTAGCCGACCGTCCGGAGCGAGGCGAGGGGCGGCTTGTTACACAGCGGTTACGTCGGAGCGGGACGATTCGGATATCCTGTCCTTATCGACTCATGCTCACGCCACCCGATCGAGCACCAGGCCCGGCGCAGTTTCGACGGCATTCGTCCACAGGCTCGCCCCTGCCCCCCATAGAGGCGACCGCAGGCGCGAGCGCACCAGCGCCGCCAACATCATTGGGTGGGGGCTCGCCGGCCCGTGGGGGCCATCGACGCGGAGGCGCCGGACGCGCGGCAGCGCCGGCCAGGTCGGCCGGCGGTAGCGCGACCGCTCGGGCTTGCGAAAAGGTCCGTTCATGGCGGCGGGAGCATAGCGTGGCGCCGGATCGTGACAAGGCCAACCGGCCTTCCCCCCCTCGCCCCGGTACTCCGGGGAGAGGGGTCGGGGGTGAGGGGAGAGAACGGCGAACGCGAAACGTAAACACCCCTCACCCCCAGCCCCTCTCCCCGGAGTACCGGGGCGAGGGGGGCAGATTAGAGGAAGTTGAGGTCCCGATGTTTCTGG